>Ga0209339_1000008_pt1 | contig 234114 bp, 194 predicted proteins | sample OlaalgELextract3_FD_187376 | JGI IMG/M metagenome (GOLD analysis project Ga0209339, IMG submission 187376) | Olavius algarvensis symbiont microbial communities from Tuscany, Italy - Type A ELBA extract 3 (SPAdes) (version 2) | ecosystem: Host-associated > Annelida > Digestive system >... | reverse complement strand
GGTTAGGGGTTAATCTATTGTTGTTAAAAGAATTAGGGGAAGAAGCAACCTATTACTATCATCCGGACCATCTGGGGAGCGTATCTGTCGTATCCAACCACAGGGGAGAGCCCTATGAGAGGGTGGAGTATCTGCCCTTCGGGGAGATATGGATAGAAGAGACCGATCCTGCCACAGGCTACATACCCTTCAGGTTCACCTCAAAGGAGCTCGATGAGGAGACTGGCCTCTACTACTATGGTGCCCGCTACTATGAGCCTGCCACCTCCCGATGGATGAGCCCGGACCCTGCCGGGTTTGAGCTTATTAACCCGATGGAGTCCGACGGAGAGGGTGGATGGAAAGCTAAGGAGAGCTACTCTGTCATCGAGGCTCTTAGCTGGTATGCCTATGTGAGCAACAACCCCGTGAAGTATGTCGACCCAACGGGGATGGAGACTCATATATTCTCTTTGAGAGTTATACCATTCCATCGGCATCTATTCATTGGTGTACAAGATTCCGATGGAGAAATTACAACCAAAGGGTTGTATCCTGAAAGTCGGGGTCAGGTAGTTATTGATATTGCGACTGGAGATACTCAAGGTTCAGAAGTTAGAACCAATGATCCCGTTGAACTCGAAGTGGCTACGAAGTTTTTTAATGGTGAAAAACTGCCACCTGGCGCAAAGAGTGAAGGAAGTATCAGCCCTCCACACGGCATGCCTGAATATGTGTTCGACAGTGCTGTGCTTGAGAGTGCAGACAGTTATCCTGTAGATGAAATTCCGTATCATGCTACTCGAGGCTCGAATAGTAACACCTTTGTTGACGATGTTATTGAAGGTGTGGGAGGAGTGATGCCAGATGTTGATAAGGCAACTCAGCAAAATTGGGGAGAGACTAGCATTCAGGAAAATGATTAGAGGGTGCCAGCAAATGAATAAGTTATTCAGAGTTCTTTATACTTTGAATATCGGAATTATAATTCTTGGCTTGTTGATTGGGGTGATTAACAGCTGGATCGTTTATCAATGGGAGTCTCTATTTTATATACTCTACGTTATGTTTATATATGTGCTGGGGGTGAGCTTTTCTGCGAGTTTTTTAATCTTAAATATTATCGGATATGTGAAAACAAAATCACCTATTTTCCTCGGGATGGGTATTTTTAGTCTATTATGGCTATCATTTTCTGTGCTCTCATGGGCTGTGTTTCATGGGCCAGCTATATAAAAAAAGAGGAAGCTCTTACCTCACCCAATGCACAAACAATGCTTAACCCGCTGGCCATCAATTAGTCGGCACAAAATTCCTCGCGGGCTTAAGGCACGGCCAGTGCGGCGGCCCTTCTTTCGAGCTGGAATCTTCTAACTCCACCTGCGGCTTTGCTGCGAATTCCTTATTAGACTCTAAGGAGGCGCCAGGGGGCCCTGGTGGCGGCGTCCTTAGCCCCAAGCGGTGGGCAGAATGCACACGAATTCTGTCTATCCTTTGGGCGTCAGTTGGGAAGGTGAGCCCCATGTGCCATGGAGGGCGCATGGGGATGCTTATCGAAAGAGTTTAGAATATAATACCCGGCACTGACGAGGCAAATTTTTCCATCATGGATAGATATATAGAAGGAGGATAAGGAACGTTTTCTAGAGTTCATCTGTCTCTTGAGGCCTCAAAAATCGAATGGGTTGCTCTTGCAACGGTTTATGAGCGAATGCTTGATTATGAACATTGGATAATTCAAGTATACGGGATTCGAGGGAATCCGTCGAAACAACATTGTATTGTTGATGAAGTAGGATAAACAGCCTCGATATTGACTAACGAGTGCGCCGGGAAGTAAGGCATGGTGGATAATCAATAACTGACATAAGGGCTGTTGTAAAAACCTGGTTCCGAGTTTTAAGAGAATCCCCACGGGGATTACAGAATCAGTTCAGGCAAAAATCGAATGAATCCACTGCCACTCATAAGAGTTGTCAAGCTATGTCGTTATGTCGGTGATATTCGCAAAATCCCGTGGGTGCTTACCACCTCTCTGTAGGGCTGAGTCTTTGGAGATGAAGGCCGTGAGGGATATCAATCGCATCAGTATCAAAAAACCTACACTTTGCTTCTACAAGCGGGAAACATCGACTCTGACCTTCCAGTGAGTTAGTGTAATTTTGCACTGAGAAGCAGAAAGATGAGAACAGGAGCATGCAACCAGTCCTCATTCCAATGTTAAAATCGTCGCGAGGGAAATTGCCAAATTCATGATATCTTTTTTCTGGTTAACCTGGCTCTTCTTTAAATACTCATCAACAACAAGAATTCTACTTCGATTGTGAGATAGCTTCTAGTCAGGGCAGCTCCTGATGCGAGTTGCAAAGTTCGATCACACCAGGGTATTGAAGCTAAGAAGTTCTGTCTTAACAGGAATACTGGCAGTTTCTTTACCGATCGTCTAGCACCAAGGCGGAGCATCGGCTAAATTTTCTGGAACTGATTCGAAATTTGGCAATGGGGCGATAGTCTACTCTCGTCCTGGGTTGGGTCAAACCAGCTTCTAAGGAATACCTTGGGGTTCTGGCATAAAGGTTTGTTCCGATCCATAAAATCCACTCGCGGCTTCTCCCCAAACATAGAACTCTGGAAAGGGCGAAAGCGATTTGTTGGAGATTGTAAGCTCAAATCATTGAATCGTCATAGAATGCTTTGAATTGCATCATTGGCTTGACCCTCGTTCTTACATGCCTATACTCAGTGTCAGTGTTCCGTGCTAATCGCACAGGCGAGTATGTCGGTGCATGCCCAATATACCCGAGGCCCGGCTTATATCGGTAGTTAATCCAGAAAACAGGAGTTGTAATGAGAAATGTGTAAGGCGCTAAATCCGAATTCTTTTAAAGATAAGAGAAAAGGCTCAGTGGTACTCTGCATTATGGACGGTGTGGCATTGGGTAAATATGAGGAGGGGGATGCGGTTAAAGCCGCGCATACGGAGATTTTGGATTATGCAATGCAGAACTGGCCTGGAACCAGACTCAAGGCGCATGGAACCTCGGTGGGATTGCCTTCGGATAGTGATATGGGGAACTCTGAAGTGGGGCACAATGCCATGGGTTGCGGCAGGGTTTTCATGCAGGGTGCCAAGCTTGTAAACAATTCGATAGAATCGGGAAGCATTTTGGAAGGGGAAGTTTGGAAGAGACTTGTAAGCAATGTAAAAAGAACGGACGGCGCGATGCATTTCATTGGCTTGCTTTCCGATGGAAATGTGCATTCCCACATTGAGCATCTGAGAACCCTGGTACTTGGCGCCAAATCTGCTGCTGTATCCAGAGTTCGGGTTCATGGACTTCTTGATGGCAGAGATGTTGGTGAGACTAGTGCTCTTGATTATTTCACTCCGTTTGAGGAGTTTCTGAGTGCGGAGTCCGGGGAGTCGTTTGACGCGAGGTTTGCTTCCGGGGGTGGGAGAATGAATATCACCATGGATCGCTATGATGCAAACTGGAGTATGGTGGAACGAGGTTGGAAGACACATGTACTGGGTGAGGGTGATATTTTTCGAACGGCAACTGAGGCTATCGTGGCTCTGAGGAAGCGAACAGGAATGATAGATCAGGACCTTCCGCCGTTTATTGTCGTTGGAGAAAATGGAAAGAGTGCGGGCCCCATATTGGATGGTGATAGTGTTGTTCTGTTCAATTTTAGAGGCGATCGGGCGATTGAGTTGTCGAAAGCTTTTGAAGGTGGCGCCGATTTTGATAAGTTTGATCGTGTTCGGATTCCCAGGGTTGAGTATGCGGGCATGATGGAATATGATGGGGATGCTCATATTCCTACCCAGTATCTTGTATCTCCACCCTCGATAGACTGCACTATGGCTGAATACCTAGTAGCCAGTGGCGTAAAGCAGTTTTCTATTAGCGAAACACAGAAATTTGGTCATGTTACATATTTTTGGAACGGTAACCGTACGGGCTATTATGATAAATCGCTTGAGGAATACTTCGAGATTAAGTCGGATATTATCCCTTTTGAACAGCGACCCGCCATGAAGTGTGCGGAGATTGCGGATAAGGTGATTGAGGTTATCGATAACGGGGAGTTTGATCTTATAAAGTTGAATTTTCCTAATGGCGATATGGTTGGCCACACAGGGAATTTTCAGGCAACCCTGGCGTCAATAGAAGTAATGGATATCCAGATTGGGCGGATAAGAGATGCGGTCGAAAGGACTGGCGGCATATTGATTTTGACTGCCGATCATGGAAACTCTGACGATATGTTTGAACGGAATAAAAAGGGCGAAGTTGTCTTCCGTGAAGATGGAAGGCCAAAGCCTAAAACCTCTCACTCTCTGAATCCCGTGCCTTTCCTGTTATACGATCCTCTTTATAATGGCGAGTATTCAACTGAGTTCAGGAAGAATTTAGGGATAAGCTCGGTTGCAAGCACCTGCATTAACTTGCTTGGATATCAGGCTCCAGAGAATTATGATGAGGGAATCATAGCTTTTTGAACTGGATGCTGTTTGATTGCCTAATCAGGCGTTTTCGCTGGACACCGCTGGTTCTTCGAGTTTTCATCGCGAAAAATCTCTTTTAAATAGCTCTTCTTGCTTGAGCTGTTTATCTAAGAATGGCTTGTAAATCGACAGACTGCTGTCATAGCGGCCGCAAACTGCATTTAAATGGACTTTCAAAAGTTAGCTCAAGTCTCTTGGCTTTGAGCTTTTCCACGCGAAATATGTAAGCCTCAAAAGGTGGATTCGAGCGTTTTGCCTCCATTCTGATTTGCCGGGTTTTATTACGGCCCATCTGGTTCATGCCGGAACTTCTTTGGTTTGCATCCACATAATCAATCCATCAATCTCTTATGATTTTCTTAACGGTTTTGAGCCAGCCGGTGTAGAATTTTTCCCGCTTATCTTCTTCCATTGTAGGCTCAAAAACTTTGGCGCGGGGAGGAGCGAAGTATCCATCTATCGATAACTTCGCAATCATGTCTAAGTCTTCCCAAACCCCGGCGCCCATGGCGGCCATCAATGCTATTCCCAGAGCAGTCATTTCTGCGAATCCCGGGCGTTCAACTGGCTTGCCAAGTATGTCAGCCTGGATACGCATCAATATATCGCTGTTGCTCACGCCTCCGTCCACTTTGATTCTACCCAGATGTTTACCGGCGGCACGAGACATTACTTCAAGCACATCTCTACTGCGATATGCAATGGACTCCAAATAGGCCCGACAAACGTGGGCTTTCTTGCTAGCCCTTGTCAATCCAATCAGGGCACCACGAGCATGGCTGGCCCACCAGGGGCTACCTAATCCCTGGTATGAAGAAATCAGATACAATCCACCACAATCGGCAACTTCCTCGGATAGTCGATTGACCTCCTCGAAGTTCTCAACCAGTTGCAAATCATCTTTCAGCCATTTGAGCAATGCGCCAGCCATGAACACGCTTCCTTCAAGTGCATAGGTCAGTTTACCGTCTATGCCCCAGGCCACTGTGGAGAGCAATCCGTCAGTCGAGTAAACGGGTTTATCGCCCACATTCATCAGTATGAAGCAACCAGTGCCATAGGTGTTTTTCACATCCCCGATTTCAAATGCCCGATGTCCGAAAAGGGCGGCATGCTGATCGCCGGCGATACCGCATATAGGTATAGGTAAGCCGAAAATTTTTGGATCCGTTTCTCCAAATAACCCGACGGAGGGACGAATCTCCGGCAGTATCTGATGGGGGATTCTGAATAATTCGAGAATCTCTTCATCCCAAAGTCCGCTTTCCAAATTCATCAGCATTGTGCGAGATGCGTTACTATAATCGGTTGCGTGAACTTTGCCCCCCGTTAGATTCCACAGAAGCCAGGTATCAACTGTTCCAAATAGGATTTCACCTTCTTCGGCCCTTCGAGCGATGTCCGGATTTTTGTCGAATAACCAACGGATTTTGCTTGCGGAAAAATATGGATCTAGTACAAGTCCTGTCCGACTTTGTATTAGTTCTTGTTGTCCGGTTTTTCGAAGTTCCGCGCAGATTCCTAAACTGCGTTTGCATTGCCAGCCAATTGCGTATGCTGCAGGAATTCCGGTTTTACGATTCCAGAGTATGGTTGTTTCTCGTTGATTGGTGATTCCGATAGCTGCAATTTGAGAAATATCGGCATCCAGTTTTTCTATGGCTCGTTTTGTGACATTGAGCTGGCTCGACCATAACTCCATAGCGTCTTGTTCAACCCATGATTCTCTTGGATTGTATATCGTGAGCTCCTGCTGCGATGACGATAGTATAGTGCAGTTAGTATCAAATATAACCGCGCGGGAGCTGGTTGTTCCCTGATCAAGTGCTATTATAAACTGCTGCATGTTTTTTCCTGTTCGGTCAAGTATACGATAATAGATTCTATTGCATAATACTGATCAGGGTTCAGATGTAAACGATCAAGATGCAGATTATGCCTGGATGCTGGTGGGTAGAAATCCCCAACGCGGATTTCCGCATTCTTTGTGGAACCCCGATGGACAGTGTCAAACATCTTCGAAAAAATTAACTTGATTAAAAAAAAGTTCGAGCAGAATGGAATTAACCAGGCCCCAATGCAATACTCCTTTTAGATGTTTCTATTCAGAATGATAGTTTCTGGAACCGCGCAGAATTTCCGGTGCGGCTTCACTCCATGGGATGGCAATCCCGGGACACCCTGGTAATACTGGCGTTAAGCCCATTTTGATTGGTTTAGAAAGCACAACCACAATCTTTGAGCCGTGAAGTTGAAAATCTCCTGTGGCACCCGAGGATTAATTGATGTATTCCCGTTTTTTGATCCTCACACAAGTTTGCCGTGTGATGCAGGCGTTGAACGAAAAGGTTTGAATTTCTATTCATTTACTTACAGAAATAAAGAGGTAGGTGTTGATTTGAATCTGCCAGAGAGCAAGGATTAGTTTCCATCCTGCGCTCTGAGCCAGGTGAATGTGGAAGAGGACTATTTTTCGATAAGGTGATGGCTGGAATCCGGATAAGCCCTGTATGGGAAGTATAGTCACTTGCCGTGGTTGTAAATATCTGATAAACGTTGGGGGCTGGGTATCGATTTTGCAATCGCAGTCCATTGGAATTGATCCAGCTTAAGATACGAGGTGTTTTTATTGCGCATGCTCACAATGATCATTTTGCTGCTTTAACCAGCCTGCTCCGAGGCGAACGGGGAATGCGCGTGTATTCAATCTCCGGTGATGGCGACGATCCGCCTCAAGTTTGCCGCCTTACTGGAGCGGGATTAGGATTCTCATAGACTATCTGGTGAGCACAAATTACCTCGGAGATGAAGTGCCCGATACTCTCTTGCCTATCGTATCTGGCTCTGTTGTTGCGGTTTTTAACGATTCAACTCTCCTGGTTTGTTTTGTCTCCGGCTCTTTAATCGGCGAAGCTGAATTCCTCGCGCAAACTCCATCCTTATTTACCTACCGTACTCGCAGACCTGTCCAGGCACTGAAGATTCTCGCAAATCTGTGTTCTCAAACTTTGAGCCAGACGAAGAATTTGGAAACTCGTATGCAGTTGCATCTTAGAATAGGGCGATTCTCTATTCGGGAGGATTTCCTGACTATGTGTTTCCATGCCCCAGGTTTGATGATCTTGCTGCGAGTATTTAAGGTGAGGGAAGATGGAATAAGGGTGAATTGCATTGTGTAAAATCTGGTACAGTTGTTGAATCAGGAAACGCGACTGAGCGGATAATCACCGACGTGGGTCAATTGAATTCTCCTTTGATTTTGCCCTTTATTATGAGAGGATTCAGGAAGTTTTGCGAATCTGCGAAAGCGATGTCTGCAACTTCATTTTGCCGGATAAGCTGGTTATGAGATATTCTGATTCCAGTGTGGTTCTTGACTAAATTGATTTTTTGAACGAGTTTTGCCATGCGATTACGGACAGGAGACGATTGGTGAACGGTTTTTTTGATGCACGCAACGTACGGGGTGTCACGATTTCTGTTTTTTTACTTGTACAGTTCCTATTTGTCAATTTTGTGGGGAGGGGAACTGAGATTTCCATCGTTGATTATTATGGCGTATCGGTTGTTTTGGACGGCCCTGCTGAATCTGTAGTCTCACTTTCGCCAGGTATCACTGAAACAGTGTTTGCGATTGGCTATGGGGGGCGGCTGGTTGGAAGGAGCGCGTACTGCGATTATCCGCCCGAGGTTGCCAATATAACGGTTGTGGGGAATATGATTGAACCTAACATCGAGCTCATAGTCGCCCTGTCTCCTGATATTGTGATTGCCTCTACTCATTTTACTCGCGAGGCTTTCGAAAAACTGATGGAAGTGGGGCTTAAGGTGGCCGTGCTTAAGGGACAGGAAACTTTCGAGGGTGTCTATAATGGGGTAATTCGTCCGGTTGCGATTTTGCTTGGCGATATGGAGGCAGGGGAGAAGTTGATTTTCTCTATGCAAGCCACCGTCGCCGATGCCATGAAGAAGGTTGTGCGATTCGCTGTGAAGCCGACCGTGTATTATGTGGCAGGATTTGGAGAGGGTGGAGACTGGACTGCCGGTGGCGATACGTTTATTGGCGAGATGATTGAAATGGCTGGTGGAGAAAACATCGCTGCCGATGTTAGCGGCTGGTCTTTCAATCTCGAATCCTTGGTTGAGCGAGATCCGGACATAGTGCTTATTCCACCTTGGGCTGAGGAGGTTTTTCCCATCACACCGTTGTATTCGGATTTGCGTGCGGTACGCAATGGCAATGCCATTGTGATGGATGATAGTTCCATATCCCGACAAGGTCCTAGAATTGCAGAGGCCTTTGCCCGCCTTGTCGATACGATTGGCGCATTTCATTGAAGAACAATAGGTTCATATTATTTGGCATACCGGCTTTGGTGTTAGCCCTTTTCGGCGCGGTTAGCTATGGTTCGATTCGAATTCCACTCGCGGATGTAATGGAAATACTGCTGCGGGGCGACGGAGGTAGCAGCTGGGATTTGATAATATGGAAGATAAGGCTTCCACGGGTTCTCTGTGCGGCTTTGGTTGGCGGAATTCTTGCCATTGGAGGCGTTACCTGTCAAGGATTGTTCCGCAATCCTCTTTCGGAACCATATCTCTTGGGCATTAGTTCCGGAGCGGCGCTTGGTGCGGCTATCGCGATTTTGTTATCGCCCCTTTCAGGAAGATTTGGCCTTGGCATCCTGGGTATTTTTGCATTTAGCGGAGCGATGCTTGTAACCATGATGGTTTTCCTCGCGGCGGGGCGGGGGGCCTTTCGGTTTCCATCAACCTTGTTGCTCTCGGGGATAGCCATTGCCCTGGTTTGCCAAGCGATAATCTGGCTGCTGATGGCCCTCAATCACAATCAGATAGAGAAAATTGTTTTTTGGACCCTGGGAAGCTTGTCCTCAGCCAGATGGGAAAAGGTTCTCTGGCTCTCAGTGACAACGATTCCATCAGCTATTGTGCTTGTCGGGATGGGCAGAATGATTGACGTGCTGTCTACCGGTTATGAGAGCGCACACGGAATGGGAGTAAAACCTCAAAGATCGGCCTCCATTGTTCTGGCTATCACATCTTTTGGAACCTCTGCGGCTGTTGCCGTTTCCGGGAATATCGGATTTGTGGGCTTGATGATTCCGCATATTGCCAGATTTCTAGGGGGGCCATCTCACCGGAATCTCATTATCAATTCCTGGATAGGGGGCGCGATACTATTGGTTTTAGCTGATTTTGCGGCGAGGATGCTGAATCCGCCGAGTGAAATACCCCTCGGAATTGTAACTGCACTGCTAGGGGCTCCATTCCTTTTGTTTTTAGTAAGAGGTAAGCGAGGTGAAGGGCGTCTGGATGGTTAAATCACCTCTCACCTTAAAAAATCTAACCTGGAAACCGAGATTCGGACAATTTCGGCTTGGGCCGATTTCATTAGAAATCTCAGATGGGAAATTCATAGCGCTGTTAGGACCCAACGGGGTAGGTAAAAGCTCTTTGTTAAGGTTGTTATCGGGAATCTTGAGACCCAGCAGTGGCAAAATTGATCTCTTCGGTAAGGATTATGGCATGTGGAAATCCAGAGAGAGGGGGAAGCTGGTGGCATTTCTTTCACAAGAATCGGAAAATCCCTTCGGATTTCAACTGGTTAAATATATCGGTTTGGGTAGATTTCCGCATCTTGGTTCTTTCAGGAGAATGGCTGTGGAAGATAGAAAAATCGTGGATTCTGAGATAGACGCCTGGGGGCTCGGCGAATTTCGAATGAGGTCCATAAGCAATCTCAGCGGCGGTGAATTCCAACGTGCTCGTTTGGCCAGGGCCCTCGCACAGCAGCCGAAAATCCTGCTATTCGATGAACCCGCCAATCATCTCGATCTTCAAAGCAGAGTGAGAATTCTCAGCCGACTTAAAGAAGAAGCGAAGAAAGGGAAATGCATCCTCGCGGCTATTCACGATGTCAACGATGCCATGCTTTATGCCGATGAAGTCTGGCTGCTGGACAATGGCAGAATACTGGATAGCGGTTCACCTTCGAGGGTTCTGCAATCCTCGCGACTTGCGGATATCTACGACATCGAGTTAACGCGATTTTTCAGCGCGGATGGCAGAATGATGCTCGGCATGCCCCCCGCGTCTGATTTGGCTCAGCACTATATGTGATATCGATGCTTATCGTACGTTTTGGAACATTGATATGCTGTGCGTGCTGCTCTTTTGTCGATTACTGCTTTGCTCAATAGTGATTAGCGATCAATCTGGACACTCGGCCCTTGCCACTTTGACAAGGTTGACATAGTGCCGCTTATCTGACAATACTGTCCAAAATACAAGTGAAAGGTGGTAAAAATCATGAATTATGAAATCAGTAAAACGACATTTGCACAGAAGAACTACCTCATTGTGCGAAATGAAGTTAAAATGGAAAACATCGCGGACAAAAACCTCTGGGAGAAAGCATATGAGAAAACTTATGGATATGCTAAGGAACATAATATCAAGATAGCAGGACCAGCCACGGGCGTTTATTACTCTTGGGACGCGGAAACGAATACCGCTGGCTTAGGCATCGGCTTTCCGATTGAAGGAAATCCAAAACCGAAAGACCCAGAACTCAGCGTCTACCAAGTAGAAAAGTCAAAGGCTGTGACAACAATACTTCGAGGCCCTTATGAGCATCTTAAGGAAGCGCACGAACAATTGATGAATTACATGATAGCGCACAAGCTTAACTCCACTCTCAACATTGAGGAATATACCGTTAGTTACTTTGAAAAGCCGGATCCCAAGGATTGGGAAACAAATATTTTCTATTTATACGATTAAACTCACAAATGCCAATCCGTTAGGTTTATTGAGAAAAGAAACTCCGCGCTGATAGCTTACATTTGGAACTGGCAACTGTGGACGAGGCTGTGATGCAACCCGGGGCTTAAATTTTTGGATAGCTGGACTTGACATTATTGAGGTGAATCTGCCAAGCTAAAAGAGGAAAGGTGTACTATTCTGGATATCTATCCGCCGATTTGCGCGTATCCCCTAAGGGATATTGATTTTGGATGTTTTTGGAGTGTTTTATGAGAAGAATCTCGTTAATCATGGTCGGTTTGCTTGCGATGGCGGCGTTATTCGCCAATGGTTGCAAGTTATGGGAAAAAGATGTAATAGTCCTTGCTCAAGGGAAGCCTGAAATTGATGGTCAGCTCAAAGCCTATGCTGCCGCCTGGGCCGAAGAGAACGGTGTAGAAGTAGTTATCAAATCCTGCGGTGGTGGAAATTGCGATCTTGGGCAGCAACTCAAGGCCGATTACGCCGCGGGGGAAATGCCGGATATATTTGCTATTAACGGTTTGGAAGATTATCTGGAGTGGCAAGCCATAGCTGCGGATCTCAGTGATGAAGCCTGGGTGGATAAAACCGATGTGGCCTTTGTCCACAACGGTAAAACCTTCGGCTTTCCCGTGTCGATCGAAGGCTGGGGGCTGGCTTATAATGCCGATATACTCGCCGAAGCGGGAGTGGATCCGAAAAGCCTGGTGAATCTTTCCGGCTACCGCGAAGCGTTCGCTAAGATTGATTCCATGAAGGAACAGCTTGGTCTGGATTCGGTTGTATCGATGGCTGCCGGCACCGAAATGTTTTGGGTTACAACTCACCACAATTTAAATTCCCTGCTCTCAAACGGGCTGCAGTACGGAGATACTTCGGTTGTTGATCAGCTGCTGGCAGGGCAGGTGGATTCCAAACGCTTATCTGAATATGTGGACTGGGTTGAGCTTCTATTTCAATATGCCGATAAAGCCATTCTCACCACGGGTAACTATGATGCCCAGGTTGGGGCTTTCGCCACTGGTAAGGCCGCCTTCCTTCATCAAGGAAACTGGACCGATCCCAACATGGCTGACGCAAATGCAACCTTTGAAATGGCCTTCGCTCCTCATGGCTCCATGGAAGCCGTTACCGACGGTATATTCGTATCCGCCCCGTCGTTTTACCTCGTAAATGTTGAATCTGCAAACGCCGAGCTTGCGAAAAAATTCCTTGTCGATTTAGCTACAACCTCCGCTGGCGCTAATTATATAGTTAAAGAAGCGAAAATGATACCAGCCTTTACTAACATAACCCTCAACCCCGATGGACAGCTTTCAAGTTCGGTTCAGGATTGGATGTCCCAGGGCAAGGTATATTCCTGGAATCAGTATCTTTTCAGCGCAGAATTTCGGGATAAGACTCTGGCCCCGATTTATAATCAATTTGCCAACGATCAAATTGACAAAGCCAGATTTATCCAATTGTTGACTGAAGCCTTCCAGAACCGATAGTTTGCGTATTGCAATTGCAATTGCAATGAGGACAAGGAGGGTAGATCCACCCTCCTTGTCTACTCTGAAAAAGATGAGGAACAGATTTTGTTGAAAAAAAGGAGTCAATTCGTTTTCTGGCTCTTTCTTATTCCGATTTTATTCGCCTTTTTGATGGTGGTTATCATTCCTTTTTTCTTGGGGATTTTTTATTCACTGACTAATTGGAGTTCGTCCGCTCGCTTGGGGGCAACGTTGGATTTTGTCGGGCTTACGAATTTCATCGAAAGCTTAAAGGATCCTTCTTTCATCTATTCTTTTTTGCTTACCTGCGTCTATACCACCTTAAATATTCTCGCGATAAATGCTGTATCATTCGGCCTCGCACTGCTTGTTACTTCAGCAATCAAGGGGCGCAATATATATCGTGTCGGGTTCTTTCTTCCAAACCTGATTGGTGGATTGATATTAGGTTATATTTGGCAGTTCATATTTAATAACGCAATACCAACCTTGGGCGAGGTGCTGAAACTACCGTTTTTATCCAATCCCAAAAACTTAATCCTCGCCAGTCGAAATGCCTCGGTGGTAGCCTTGGTTATAGTTGGTACGTGGCAGTATGCTGGCTACATAATGATGATTTACGTAGCGGCTTTGGAAAGTGTGCCGGTGGAATTGCTGGAAGCAGCTCGGATTGATGGCGCCAGCGGCCTTCAGCGCCTGCGCAATATCACTATTCCGATGGTTGCCCAAGCCTTCACCATTACCGTATTTCTTACCCTGGTGAATTCTTTTAAGCAGTTCGATGTCAATGTTTCGCTAACCGCCGGTGGGCCATCGACGATTTTCATGGGCAAACCTATGAATGGGACTGAACTTCTGGCCTTAGACATATATAATACGGCTTTCGTATCCAATAATCTCGCCCAAGGTCAGGCAAGGGCCTTCTTGTTCTTCGTGGTACTCGTATTGATTTCAGTGGTTCAGGTGCGGGCGGGCAAGAAACGTGAAGTGGAATTATGAAACAAAGCAAAAAACGCGTAATTTTTCTGGAAGCTCTCGGAGTTCTGTTTTTCATCTTATTCATGTTGCCCCTGCTGCTTGTTCTTATCAATTCTGCCAAAGATGCTTTCGATGTTACACAGTATCCACTGCGACTACCCGAGGACTGGGGACAACTCGGTAGGAATGTTGCAAATATTTGGGCCAATCCAAATGTCCAATATTCGCGGTCGTTTTTCTCTTCGGTATTAATCACGGTTCTGTCTCTCTTATTCATTATGTTTTTATCCTCTCAGGCTGCATGGGTTCTTGTGCGCACCAAGTCGCGGCTCTCTATCTTTATCTTCACCCTTTTTGTTGCGACAATGGTTATTCCATTTCAAATAGTTATGTTTCCGTTACTCTCCTGGTTCCGCACGGTAACGGATTTCACTGGGATTAGACTGCTGCGAACTTACGGCGGTATGATTCTAGCCTATCTTGGTTTTGGTAGCTCTCTTTCAATCTTCATGTATCATGGTTTTATCAAGAGCATTCCTTACGAACTCGAAGAAGCGGCTAGCATTGATGGATGCGGACGTATTCGGACATTTTATACCATTATTCACCCGATTCTCAAGCCCATCCACGCCACTGTATTGGTTCTTAACAGCATATGGATTTGGAACGATTATCTCTTACCTCTGCTTATTCTGGGCAAAAGTGGTCGTGTAATGACGATTCCGCTTGCTGTATCCAATTTCGCGGGAGCCTATGTTAAGCAGTGGGATCTCATACTAACCGCCATATTGATGTCTATGGTTCCTGTTATTATTTTCTTTTTGCTTGCTCAACGGAGCATCATCAAGGGCATGGTTCAAGGCTCAATTAAATAGCCAGCGAGTGTTGTGAGAGTTCGGGCAGGTTCTGGAAAACTTCAGAAGCCTGTAAATTAAGGATTGCACGGCAGAATACCGCATCTGCATCAATTGCAATAACATTCGAATCATCGTTGTAAGCTCTTCTCATGCGACGAAAGTCGTTTTCTATCTGAGCTTCGCTTTTCGGGAATCGAGAGATTTATCTAATCCATGTGTATGATGCATAGCAGGCACAAACGCAACTTTGCTTTGTATAAACTTACTTCCTGCATCTTGCAGAATAATCACAGTGTTGTGGAATCTCCATTAATTACCGGATATGATGGTTTGTAATGCAATCCTTCTTCTTGATGGTGAATCCAATTCGTGATTATTCTTGGGGTGATAATTACTACATACCGGATTTTTTGGGAATAGCGAATCCGGATGCCAGGCCCTTTGCCGAAATGTGGATGGGTGCGCATCCACTTGCTTCTTCCAAGTTGAAGATGAATGATGGTGGTGAATTGGAGTTAATCGAAACCATTGTACGCAATCCGGTGTTGATGCTGGGACCCGATAAAGCAAAGCAATATGGTTCACTTCCCTTTCTGTTTAAACTTCTTGCGGCACGAAAATCGCTTTCAATTCAAGCGCATCCATCAAAGGAAGCAGCGGAGACTGGGTTTCTAAGGGAAAATGAGAAGAAGATTCCCATCGGAGCGATTAATCGCAATTACCGTGATGATAATCATAAGCCGGAAATAATCATGGCTATTACACCCTTTAGCGCAATGATTGGTTTTCGGAGGTTTGCTGAGGTACGAGAGTCTTTTTCGATTCTGAAAACTGACAGTTTGAATTTAGGAAAAGGAATAGATGAGACTGAGATGCTCAAATCATTCTTTGTGAGTCTGCTTACTGCTGATAACGATACCAAAACTCTCCTGCTTGCTTCGGTCGTTGACGCGCTAAATAGATCTGAATGCGGTTGGGATTCTTTGCAGAAATATTGGATTTCCAGGTTGAGCGAGGAATTCCCTGGTGATATCGGTGTGTTGGCGCCGCTCTTTCTGAATGTTGTTGAAATTCAACCAGGGGAGGCATTGTTTCAACCGGTTCAGACGCTACATGCATATCTTGAGGGCTTTGGCTTGGAGCTTATGGCGAATTCGGACAATGTCCTGCGTGGAGGTTTGACTGGCAAACATGTTGATGTTGTGGAACTGGTAAGAGTGCTTGATTTTTCTAGTTCGACACCGCGGGTGCTTAAGGTGGGAAAGTCGGATTTGCGTGGCTTTTGCCGTTATCCAGTGCAGGTGGCGGAATTTTCATTGAGCTTGGCAAATCTGGGTTTGATGAATGCTGAGAAGCCAGATGATCTGCAGAGTATGGGAAACATCGTGAACGAGATTCGAATTGCGTCCGGCGAGGGACCACTGATTGTTCTTGCTATGGAAGGAAGAATTGTACTTGGAGATGGTACTGATGATTTGGTTCTGAATAGAGGTTCTAGTGCCTTTGTGCCCTGGACGGCCGAGGATGTTTTGATTAGGGGAAAGGGAAAATGCGCTATTGCCGAGGTTGGTCATGATGATTTGGGTTGATGGAGATTCGTGCGCTCGTGGAGCAATGGATGTCCTACTAAACTGTGCGCAGCAAAGAGGGCTTGATGTTCATGTTGTGGCCGATAGGCCAATACCAGCCGCTCAGGTTAGCTGGGTTTCCATGAGTGTTGTCAGTGGAGGGAAAGATGCGGCTGACGATTTCATTTCTTCTCGAGCTTGTTCAGGTGATATTGCGATTACAAGAGATTTCACTCTGGGCATCAGGTTGATTGGCAGTGGCGTAACTGTGATGAACGACTCGGGCAATATCTGGAAACTTCGGGACTTGAAGGCTCGGGAAGAGGAAGCTGAATTGATGCTGGCGATTAGACGGGGAGGAATCGCCCGAAAATCGCCGATGCATTATAGCTCGGAGGCAAGTTCGAAATTTGAGTCTTCGTTGCTGAGACTAATCGACGGCATGTAATTCTTTTTAATCCATCTATTGACTGCTCTGATTGCTATGTGTTCTGCGCAAAAATGCTTTTTACCCATCCAAATCTGCTCTTTGCGAAAGAGGCCGGCGAGGAGGAGTTAAGGATTTGTATTCTCGCTCTCATAGGTGGAACTGGTGCTTTGGCATTTTGCTTGACCAGGGAATGTCTTAGCCAACATACTTACTGATATATTGACCACATGAGAAAACCTTACCAAGCTATTTGAGGTGAGTCGCAACTGGAAATATATTTTGGAGGCTTGATTTTTTGAGCGCTAAGGCAAGGAGTTTTTACCGCAAACTGGCCTTTCTATGGGAGGATGAAACGATAGCTGGAGATGGACCCTCGAATGCCGCTCTGGATTTCCTTTCTACTTTGGCAAGCGGAGGAAACGATGATGATTTGGTTCCTCCGTTTCGAGGAGCATTGGAGCGTATTTACGCGGAATATGATGCTGCCGCAGATTTGGGTAGATTCCAGGCATTTGAGGAACTTGAAAGGCTTATAGATGCGAGGGGGACAGAATCCGATCTTGCGGATGCGATTTGGAAGGCATTTTTCCCTGAAGCCCTGTATTTGGATAAGGACCCTCATCAGCAGATTTCTCTTCTTAGACAAAATCGCCGGGTAAAGATTGTAAGACTTGCCGAGAGACCAATCGGGAATCCTGCGCGTGAGATTGTTTTCACTTCCAATGTTCTTCTTTCGCCACCTTTGGGCGATGCGGAGGAGGAATCGGGGAATATTGCGGAGGTGATTGAAGGGGCTAGGAAGGCGTCGAATGAGCCGCAGCTTTATTGGTATGATCATCCGATTCCCATTGGAATTCCGATAGCCAGCGATGAATTCGTTTATGGTCTTTGTGGACTTGCGGATGCGCTGAAATATGAGAAACTGCGGGGCAGTGTGTCTCCCGAGGATAGACTTACGGTGTTTCTTTCGGTTTCGGTGACTCATGAAGGTTTGCATGAGTGGGCACATCGATGGCTTCGAGCACGCTTAGCCGAGCTTAAGCCGGGAAGGCTAAACGGTTTAGATGTGTATGCTTTTACCGAGTCGGATACTAGGAGGATTGTCGATACTCTTGCGCCATGGCTGGGGAATACCGATGTTTTGGAATCGTTGCAGAAGTGTTTTGGGGTTGATGGTGAATATGGGCGGCACTATTCATTTTTGAAAGCCTTTCCCGCTCTTTGGTCCGTTTTGATGAATAAGGATTTTAAGGCGACTTTCAAATTGGATCTGGATCAGGTGGCTCCTCAGAATGAGCTGTGTGCAGAGACAGGTAAAAGTTTTTTTGAGCATTTTCGTACGCGACTTTGGGGAGCACACGGCGTGGACGGGAATGAACGCGAGGTTGATTTTGGCCTGATTGCTGGAGCCGTGGTGAATGAAAAGGATATCGTGAATGGGATTTTTACACCGGACATAATGTGGCCGGACAATATTCCCAGGGGAGAAGATCTGATTTTTTTCAAGCAGAGACCAATGGCCGTGTCTACCAGGGCGGAGTTGATGACTTGTTATGGTACTAAGGATGCCCCGGATGGCGTAACTGAGGCGATTCAGCGTATACATGCCACTGGCGGCACCGTGGGGATTCGCTTTGACGCTCTGCGACGTTATCGTCCCTTTACACCCACTTTTGTGGGACGCGCGGAGGATCAGGCTTATATCTTATCGGTTCTGGATTCCGATGGCAAAAAAAGGGCGTTGCGTTATGTTCATGCTTCGGGTTTGATTATGAGGCATGATAAGGAAGCGTTTGCAAACGAGGCCATAAAAGCGGCGAAGGCTGGCACCTATGTTGGTGATTTGTTACGTCTTTTCGTATTTAGTAGTTATGCTTCATTCTTGCCCGGAGGCCAAAAGGGGATAAAAAAAATTATCGACCCGTTTACTGGTTGTTTTATCACTCCTATGCCAACCACGCTGGCCCTGCTTAAGCTGGCACTTAATTTGTTGACTGTGGATGGTGGTAGTACGGAATTTCGCGAGAAGGTGTTGAAACTTGCGGGAAGCCGGCTTTCCAGATGGATTTCGAACTTTGATGGCGAGGCAGAGGGATTGGAAAGACTGTGGCATAGGGAACGGCGAGCCTGGGATGGCTTTTACGAGGCCCTAAACAAAATTGAGAAAGCTCTGCCTGCCGATCAGATTCGATTTGAGCGAAGCAGAAGAGCTTTCAGGAAACTGTGTTCGGATTGCAGAATTTCCACTTGAGTATTTTGAGTAAGCGACGGTGAGAATTCAGTGACTCATGGAACTGAAATTCATGACAGCCCGAACTTTTTGGCACAGATTGGAAGACACGATTCTTATACTGACTTCTCCTGGAGCCACTATGAGAAACGGTATTGCCCGGTGAGGCAGTAGCCGGTGTCTCCCGGATTTATTCGACATCCCAGTGCGAAATCTCAAATACACCAGGTAGCACTTTTCACGAATTCTTTATGGCAGATTCTCGGCTGCATTGGCACCGGAGCCAAAACAGGCACCCAGCGCACGGTTCAAATGGTATTCAAAAGCCCGATAGATGGCAAAATTGGAAGGATGAACCCGGCTTAGATATCGAGATTGGCGTTCGGACTAATCGCCTGGCCTTCCCACAACCAACCAATTGCCGTCCTTATCTGCCTCGATTAGAAATACCAGATAATCTATTTCAGGGCGCAATTCTTCATCCTTCTTGTTTAAGTGACCCATGAACAAATACGATTTTTCACCCGGAATCCATGGTCTTTCCTCATCGAACCACTCGGGGAAAAGCTGGTTAATTGTATTGATATCGTACAATTTGTAGTCGTACATTCTTTTGTAGTCTTCCAGGGTACCAACTTCCTCGATTTTCTTAGGAGGGTTCTGTTTATATTTTGCCACAGCCTTTCCATTATCCAATATTCGAATCGGGTTTGCTTGAGCGTTGAAATATCTTGCGAAATCTCCAGTGATACAGGCCTCAACGAAACTGAGGGCAAATTTTTCCGCAGCAAAGGGACTGAATCTAGGATTTTTCGCGTTTGAGTCGGCCGGAGCGGCCGGGCTTTCTCTAGGTAGCGGCGTCGCATAGGAAAGTAGAACTTCCGGCATCATTTTTTCACTTGGCGTCGTTTCCCAGGCTTCCAGAATAACCGAATAAATTTTTGCAGACATAGGTATGCGGGGGGGGGCAATCAACCTGGCCTCGATGTAGCCGCGTCCGTCCATTCCGATATTCTGACTGGAAAACTCGAACCAGTTGCTATAGGCATTTACTTCCCGATCTGCTCCCTCCGACCATGGATGAGTAAAGGTTGGACCAATTCTCGTTCCCCTTAGCCGAATCTGCATTGTTGATGGTCCGTTGGCGTGCCTGTGTTCATAATTAGTACGAAGGCGCCATCTAGTTTCCTGCAGGCCCGAATACTGTTCTATCCCACTCGAATCCCAATCTATTGCGGCGAGGGGTATCCATCCCTTTTCACTGCTTATTTCGATAGGAGTGTTAGACTTCGTTCCGAAAAGGTCAATCTTTTTAATCAAGCGGTCGTCATCGTTTGAAAAAAGTGTCAGATTCAAACCCAGAAAAATAGACAAAAATACCAGAGTCAAACGATACATTCTTATACCTCAAATATACTTATCGGCTATCACAAGACATATATGAGTGGCAGACAGTACAACAACGAAGCTTGTTTTCACACATGTTTTTCGAACTAACGATTATGGATTGTGGCGCAACACTCCACGAAACTATGCAGTCGATTCTCGCCCTCTACTCATCAGAACCTTCCCTGTTCTAACAAGCTCCATGATTTCGAACGGCTTCATCATAGTGTGAAAAGCTTCAATCTTGGTCGATTTTCCAGTTATTTGCAGAGTAACAGTGTCATCGCCCATGTCCACCGTTTGCCCACGAAAAGTATCTGCCATTTGCAATATCTCGGTTCTGGTTCTGGGAGTGCACTTTATCTTGAAGAGCGCAAGTTCCCGTTGCACGACATCTTCGCCAGCGTGATCGACGGCACGAATAACGTCAACTAAGCGATTGAGCTGCGCCATCATCAGGCTGAGAGTTCGCTCGTCACCGGTTGCCTCAATATTCATTCTTGAGAAAGCTGGTGTTTGAGCTTTGGAAACCACCAGACTATCAATATTGAAACCTCGTCGAGCGAACACCAGCGCCACCCTAGTCAGTACACCTGGCTTATTGCTAACCAATAGACTTATTGTATGTTTAATCGCTTTTTTCATCACGATACCACTCGAGGTCTTTTCGGAGGTTCAATTATCATTTCTTCCAGCGTTGCTCCGGCGGGGACCATGGGGAAAACATTGTCGTGCTGCTCAACCACGGCTTCAATGAGACAGGGTCCATCGTTCCAATCTATTGCAGCCTTCAAAGTTTTGCGAACGTCCGAACTGCGTTTTACTCTGAATCCCTTGATATTGTATGCTGAAGCCAGCTTGATAAAATCGGGATTGCCCACCAAGTCCACGCCTGTAAATCTGTTATCATAGAATAAGTGCTGCCACTGGCGAACCATCCCCAAATATCTATTATTCATCAAAATGATTTTGATAGGAAGCTTGTTGATTGTTGCTGTCGCCAATTCGCAGAATGTCATCTGAAATGAACCATCTCCCACTATGGCGTATATCGTCGCATCTGGCCTAGCCAGCTGAGCCCCAATTGCGGAGGGGAGTCCAAAACCCATTGTCCCGGCTCCTCCGGAGCTTATCCAGTTCTTGCCTTTATCCGTTTTTACAAACTGTGCCGCCCACATCTGATGCTGTCCCACGTCCGTGCATACAACCGCCTCCGGTCCTGCCAGCTTTGACAGTTCCTCAATGATGTGCTGTGCCCGTAATTTGCCCTCCTTTCGATATTTGAGAGGGAAACTGCGTTTCCAGCTCCTTATTCTATTGTTCCAGGACTTCAACTCACCAGGTTTGAGGTAGGCAATCAGTTCCTCCAAAGCCATCCTGGCATCTCCGATAACTGCGCAATCAACCGGAATAATCTTTCCGATTTCAACTGGATCGATATCAAAATGAATTTTCCTTGCATTCGTGCAGAATTTCTCAGGTATTCCGGTTATCCTGTCGTCCCACCGAGCTCCGATGCTTACAATCAAATCACTCTCGCATAAAGCCTTATTTGCATACGCGGTTCCATGCATCCCCGGCAATCCCAAACACAGCTCATGAGTATCCGGGAAACCACCCTTACCCAATAGGGTGGTAGTAACCGGAATACGCATTTTCTCCACAACTTCCATAAGCGCCTTAGACGCATCCGAGAGAATAACTCCGTGTCCAGACAAAATTACTGGCCTATGCGCCGCATTGATAAGATTCGCGGCTAATTCTAATTCACCAATATTGATTTCCGGGGCTGCCTGATAACCCGGCAAATCTTGCTCACACTCGATATCCACATTGACCATCGCGGCAGAAACATCTTTCGGGATATCTACTAGAACCGGCCCCGGACGCCCCGTTGTGGCTATGTGAAGCGCTTCTCTAATTATGCGAGAAATATCTTGAGGGTCTGAAACCCGATAAGAATGCTTGACAACCGGAAATGACATACCCATAACATCCGCTTCCTGAAACGCATCAAGTCCAATATTTGGTGTAATAGATTGGCCGGTGATAATTAGCATGGGAATTGAGTCCATCATGGCGGTCAAAATACCCGTTAGAGTATTAGTTGCTCCCGGCCCGGAAGTTACACATACTACACTAGGTTTACCACTAGTTCGAGCAAATCCATCGGCCATATGAGTGGCACCTTGCTCATGCCGTGTTAAAATCAGTTGAAGGGGATGATGCGTTAATGCATCATAAATAGGGATGGAATTCCCCCCAGGTATACCGAAAACATGGCTTACGCCACTTTGATGGAGTACATCTAGCATTAATTCGGCGGCTGTTTTCATTTTTCTAATCATGAATGCCACAATACTCAGGTATTGCAGTTTGATTCAAGTCATCAGGCGACAAATAAATCTGAAATCATCTGAATTTTAGTTAGTATAACCGATGCTTTCAGTGGAAATTTTCAAGAAGTGATAAAAACAGGTGAAATGATTAACTCACATTCTAAATCTATACTTAATCTTAACAAATATAACCATCAGTAGTATATTACTTCTCTGGAGTTTCTCCATGACCCGCGAAATATACAATGTAAACATCGAGTCACAGACAGCTTTGCTTAGTCCTCACTGTCTCAAATCGGCATTTCCCCTCGAAGACGGTGTTGCAAAGTCGATTGTAAATTTTCGAGATGAAATCTCAAGAATTATAAACCACCAAGATGAACGTTTGCTAATAATCGTAGGTCCCTGCTCGATACATGATGTGGAAGCTGCAATTGATTACTCAAAACGATTGAAGGAACTTGCTGATGAACACAGCGATACGCTGCTAATTGTAATGAGGGTATACTTTGAGAAACCTCGCACCAGTCTTGGATGGCGTGGACTTGTCGTCGATCCGAACCTGGACGGATTATATAACATCTCAAAGGGCCTGCGGACCGCTCGGCAACTTCTTATCAAATTGGGTGAAATTGGTTTGCCAGCTGGGACAGAAGTTTTAGATCCGATTATTCCTCAATATATTGCAGATCTTGTTTCCTGGGCGGCTATTGGAGCTAGAACCACAGAATCTCAAATACACAGGGAGATATCCAGTGGTTTATCCATGCCTGTTGGCTTCAAAAACGGTACAGACGGAAATCTCTCAATCGCAGTTAACGCGATTAAATCGGCGAGGCACAGTCACAGCTTTATAGGGATAAATCAGGAAGGGCAGACTTGCATATTTAAAACACGAGGAAACCGTAACGTTCATATCATATTGCGCGGAGGTTCAAGTGGTCCGAACTATTATGAAGAAGACATAGAAGAAGCTGAAAACCTGCTGGCTGATATTGGGGTGAGACCCTCAATACTGATAGACTGCTCTCATGCGAATTCAAGTAAAAAGTATGTCAGGCAGGCCCGTGTCTTCCATGCCGCCCTGGATTTGCTTTCTCGCGGTCGCAGGTCGGTGCGTGGAATTATGCTGGAAAGCAATATAAACCCGGGTAGGCAGGAAATATCGAAAGATATCGCAAGACTGAAATACGGCTTCTCTATAACTGATTCGTGCATTGGATGGAAAGAGACAGTTGAATTGATTGTTGAAGCTTCCAATGAATTTTCGAGAATCAAGGATACGGTTGAGAAATAATCCATCGTGAATGTGTATTAGCCTCGCAGCATGACAAGTTGACATATGTGCGGTCTCTTGCCGATAGATTTATGCTTTTCATAGCCAAGGTGGACAGTCGCCTTGTCGCTGGCCTCACCTACATCAACACCCAGCCGGCCTGTCAAGCAGGCAAAGGCAACTAATTTGCCTTGTCAGTTTATTCGAACCATATTTGAACGACGTGTCCTGCCATCCCTTCTTACCCTGTTTCTCATTATTGACGCTGCTTGAGTGCCACTCCGAATGTGTCTTCTGCTCAGGCATGGCGATATAACCTGCCTCGCGGATGATGTCGTTTTGAAAAGCTTGAACAAACCTTCGCGCCCATCCAGCCAGTCGTTTTCGAAAAACCCGGTGGGAGTTCAGTACACCCAAACCACAGGAAATTCGGAAAACCAGTCGTTGATCAGAAACTCAAGCTCAGTTATTGGATAAGCTTATTTTGACCGATAGTGGACTCTTTGTCCTCTGTTCAAATGAATTTGTCTTATAAAACAGAGGTGGCATCATTCAAAATCAATGGCCATCGCATAGTCGCCGATAGCTTTAATAGTCGCAAACGCACATCGAGTCGAAAAATCAGGCTACACCTCACATACACTGGGGCATCATGAGAAGGTCTTGAGGTTTTAGAGACTCGCAATTCTAACCGCGTTAGCACAGCTGGCGAACTAGAGTTCTCCACTTCGTAAGCTTTCGGGATTTGTTTCCAGAGCCTAATCGTAGACATCTTCCGGATCGAATAAGGGTTCTGACACAATTTCCACTGAATGTCGTGTAATTCTTTGATAAAAACAGCTACGGCGACCTGTATGACAGGCTGCATCTCCAAGTTGTTCAACTTTGAGCAACACCGTATCCAAATCGCAGTCAAGAAGAATTTCCTTTACCAACTGCGTTCTGTCGGAAAGTTCACCTTTTTCCCAAAGTTTTTGATGCGTTCGCGACCAATAAACTGCCTTTCTCCTTTCAAGAGTTGCATTCCAGGCTGCCAGATTCATCCAGCCAAGCATCAACACATCCCCAGAGCTGTAATCCTGGGTGATAACCGGTATTAATCCACCAAGTTTTTTAAAATTGGGTATGAGAGCTGGTTGAGAATCAGAGCTTGACATCTGATATAGTATACTTGCCGGTTTCATCCAACGAATCTGAGGGATTTTCTATAGGACTCATCAGATAATGCAATTCGCTTCGCGATATGGCATCGCCCTCGACTTTCCCTGCTTCAGTCCCACCAATGAAGTCTTTTATATCCTGAAGGTCCTTCAAATTGTTTTCCAGAATTAGACTGAAATTAGCGCGCGTATGCTCAAAAGTTTTTCTAAACCTCCCATTGGTAGAATGCAGTTCATTTAAGAAATGTACATATGCTTCCTTGAGTTTCATTATAGAGTGATAATACACATTTCTACGGATGAGAAGAGAATTCTTCTTCAATGAATCGTATATTTTTTCAATCGAGGAATTGATGAAAAGGATATCTTCCAAAATTTTATTTGCGAAGTATTCGATATCCACATTAAGTCTAATCGCATCATGCAAAGTCCGAATTAAGGATCGTAGGAAAAGAATATTGTCATCGTAATGGGTTTTTTCAGGCAATTTAGACTAACTCCCAATTATGCTTATCGGTACTTCACAGCACTTGCTTGACGCTTGTTACTTTACGAAGTAGGGTACTTTGTCTCCTTTTCTGATTATAAGGTTGAGACTGAGATTGGAGGACATTTAATGAAAATTTACGAGTTGGTCTGCGCCTTCACTGTGAAGGAGGGACAAAATGCATCGAGTATTGAGGGCGTTCAGAGTATCCTCAAAAATTTTCAAGCCGAAATACAGTCGGAAGAAGATTTAGGTGTCCGGGAACTTGCTTACGAGATAGGTAAGGAAACCAGAGGGTGCTATCGATTGTTCAATATTGAACTCGAGCGGAATAAATTGCCCAAATTGGAAGATGCTCTGAAACTTCAAAAAGGTCTACTGCGTCATCTTTTTGTGTTGAAGGCGAAAGAATCGATTAGATGAGGTACAATGGCTTCAGATATTAACAAAGTTATACTTCTTGGGCGCTTAACCAGAGATGCCGAACTATCCTACACTCAAAGCGGTTATTCCTTATTGAAGTTTTCGATAGCAGTAAATAGAAATCGCAAGCAAGACGATCGATGGATAGAGGAAGCCAGCTTTTTTGATGTCACTGTTTTCGGACGCCAGGGTGAAGCGATAGCAAACTATATGACTAAAGGAAAACAGGTGGGCGTCGAAGGACAGCTTCGTCAAGATCGTTGGGAATCTCAGGATGGCACTCGACGATCAAAAATTGTCATAGACGCAAACTATGTGCAGTTGCTTGGCAGTCGCGGAGGAGATACGGGTGGAAGCTGGACGAGCGGCTTAGATAGCGCACCACAATCAGACTCTCAACCTGGCATTCAAAAGGGGCCTCCTCCAACCAGCTTTGAAGATGACATTCCATTCTAACGACAGGGAGAGAGAACGATTACGCAATTGCGGGTCGACCGTTTATCGTTCATAATAACAGGAGACAAGAAGATGGCTGATTACTCAGAAAACAACATAGACTTGGGTGACGATCAAACATATTCGGAATTGCGGGATAGGGCTCCTGCTACGGGACGCTCTCAACGAGATTTTGCTCGCCGAAAAGTTTGTAAGATATGTACGGGCAAGACTAGCGCGAGCTACAAAGATTCCGAAGCTCTTCGGCGTTTTACAACCGAGCGTGGAAAAATTCTTGCTAGAAGAATAACCGGAACCTGCGCCAAGCATCAGAGGTTTGTAGCGCGTGAAATAAAACGTGCGCGCATCTTAGCCTTGTTGCCATTCGCAAGCAAGTAAGGGAGATCTGGATGAAGATAATTCTTTATAGGGATGTCCCTAATTTAGGTGAAGAAGGTGATGTAAAAGACGTGGCACCCGGATATGCTCGCAACTTTCTAATTCCGAAAAAGATTGCAGTGCCGTATGGCAAGGCAACGAAAATGGAATTACTGCAAAAACGACGGGCGATTAATCGCCGCAAAGCCGAGAGAGCAACCGATGCTGCCAGTTTGAAAACCAGAATTGAGGCGATGGAGATGGAAATCATGGCTGCTGCTGGCGAGCAGGGCAGACTCTTTGGATCGGTTACCTCTACTGCAGTTGTGGATTATCTTCTCTCCCACGGCATAAATATAGAGCGGAAGAAGATTGAACTCCCGGATGGGGGAATAAGAAATATTGGAATTCACAACGTGAAAATCAAGATTTATGGTGAACAGCTGGCCGAATTGAGAGTTAACGTGGCGCCAGCCGGTGCAAAACAACCAAAAAAGGGTTCATCGGGAAGTGAAGCAGAGGCTTCGCTGGATGCCAAGACTGTTGAGCATTCTGAGGTTAAGGTGGAGGATGCAGAAGAGAGCAAACCGAACGAGGCTAACGAAGAGAATTAGGCGGTATTGGTGGAAGGCGCCTTAAAGGATTCTGTTCCTCCCTATAACGAAGAGGCGGAAATGGCAACCTTGGGTGCCTTGCTTTTGAACTTCTCAGTAGATTTATTGGAGGAGGTTCAGCAATTTGTTCGCGCGGAAGATTTTTTCAAAGGGGCACACCGTTTAATATTCAAAGCCATCACAGTTCTCAAGGACAAGGGGGAGGGTGTAGATCTTCTGACACTGACTGCCGAGTTGCGCGCCTCTGGAAATATAGATAAAACAGGGGGCCTGGGTTATGTGGCCTCCCTAACCGAGAGAGTCCCCTCGACAGCAAATGTCGCCTATTATGCGAAACTTGTTCAAAATGCCAGCGTACGACGATCTCTTCTCAACATCGCTTATCAACTAATCTCCGATGCACATAACGAATCCCTGGAATCCCGCCTAATCATCGAAGAAGCAGAGAAATCCATTTTCAATTTAAATGACAATCAGAGTAGGGGGGAGTTGAAATCCGCTCAAGAAGTAATTGGAAAAACTGTCTCAACTATTGAGGATAGATTTCGAACCAAGGGAAACTATATTGGCATACCCTCCGGATTTGATATGCTTGACAGACTTACCTGCGGATTTCAGAAATCTGAAATGATAATAATTGGCTCACGGCCTTCAATAGGCAAAACCGCTTTTGCATTATCGATGGCCACAAATATCTCCATTAGAAACAAAATTCCCTGTGGTTTCTTTACTCTTGAGATGTCTGCCATCTCATTGATGTTGAGAATTGTATCGGCTGAAAGCAGGATCAATTCCAATAGCTTGCGTACAGGCCTTCTCAAATCTACAGACTTCAATAAGATTGTTACCGATACTGCCGGGCGTATTTACGATGCACCGCTCATCTTCCAAGATACACCCAACATCCCACTTCTGGATTTACGCTCTCTAGCTCGCAAGATGGTGAGCAAGTACAGTGTTCAAATAATCTTCATAGATTATATCGGCCTAGTCTCCCCGGAAAACACCAAACAGGAAAGGCACGAACAGATATCACAAATTAGCAGATCTTTGAAGGCGCTGGCAAGAGAGCTTGATGTCCCAATCGTGGTTCTCTCTCAAGTAGGAAGACAATCCGAAGGGAAAACTCCATCATTGGCCGATCTTAGAGAATCGGGAGCTCTTGAACAAGATGCGGATGTGGTGCTTTTCCTTCACAGAGAACGAAGCTTCGATGAGGATGAAGTTGATCGAGAAAGCAAATCTATCATTAAAACCGATTTAATAGTTGCGAAGCAGCGAAACGGCCCCACAGACATGGTGCGATTGGCATTCATTCCGCACTATGCCCGCTTCGAGAATCTGCAAGATTATTAAGCAAGCTCTTGAAGTGGAATCAACTCCCCAGTATTTCACAGACCAATCGAGGGTCTACTACGTTCCCATCTTCGAGGATTACAAACTTATCTATAGCTCTGGCAGAGGTCCAAATCGTATTTGCAGAGATGCCCACCCAAGATCCATCATCGAAGAAATGGACACTTAGAATCGGCATGCCTCCGATACTATCCCAAATCAACAAAGCACCATCTGAATCCAAACCATAGAGGTTTCCACCATGGGCTTGTAGAAATGCAATTGATTTCGCATGCTCGTATGCAATAGTTTTATTTCCTAGAATCTGCAAGACCTTGCCACCCAGATTTGTATAAACACTTTTACCGCCTGGGTGTGGCAAAACGATGGCATTCAAAACCTCACCAGAGACTTGCAATAGAACTTTAGAACGCTCAATTCGTTTTGGATCGTGACGAAGCAAGCTGGTTTCGACCTCACCCGAAGGGGTTTTCCTCATCCCGACTGTGTAAATACTTGCGGGCCCCGCTTCAATGCGATAGACCATGAATCGTTTATCTGGCACGGGAATCGCTTCTTTCGAATACATATCAATCATCTCGAGTGGAGTGTTGGCACTACCTTTGGACGAACGTCCGAGAAGAATAAACTCGCCTTGCACTGAATATGCCGCATCTAGGTTATCAAAAGAAGAATACTCAAATAACAGTGTACCATTTTTTGGATTCAAGATATTTACAACACCTTTTCTGTCGACAGTTAGAATTCTGTTTTCATCAACAGGTGAGCATTTTAGAATCTTATTGGTGGTTGGGAAAAAGAACTCGGTGTCTGATATCAAAGGATAGAGGAGTCTTATACCATTGCCATTGTCGGAAAAATCCTTGTCCCAAAGCAAGAAAGCACCGTTCGAAAGAATGTGGATTCCCGTGTGTTCCGCGCTGGATTTCGAAAAATACACTTTCTGGGTGACATTGGTCAAAGCATTGATGTCCTCCCCGGAATCGCTGGAAAAAAACGACGAGGTAAAACTCAGTATTTTCCCACCGCCGGCGACATTGATGGAGTCATCATAAAAGGCAAACGAATCAGGCTGCCATAATCGATCGTCTATTAGCGTTGAAAACCCTTCGGCGCTTTCTACAACTATGTATCCGTCCCTGGATATCATGTAAGTAGTCCCGCTAACCCGAAGAACCTTCGCAGGTTGAAGTGAATCATCCAACTCCAAGAGATTCGGATGAGTTCCTTCGGTACTTCGGGGAATAAACTCATTGTCCCGAACTTCATACCTATGCAGCATTGATCCCTTGGTGGTTGAAGCAATGGCATCGATTTCGCCTGTCGATTCATCAATTGCAACATCACTCAACCCGGATATAACTAAGCGAGCTAGCACATAACCGGTTTGGCGATTAAGAAGAATCAAAGCATTGTTTTGATAAGCGAAAAGAATTGATTTGGATTCGTTTTGCAACACGGACAAGCCACGAAGTTTGGAAACAGTTTTCACGGAGTGTTTCAATTCCGAGGTGTCGATGTCCCAGTAACGAATGAAGCCGGAATTTGTATATGTCATCAAAACAGTTTCAGTCGAACCAATATATCCGCTGTTATACAATGAGGGGAGGTTTTGCAGTTTTAGCAGCCGACGACCCGTAATGCCATCAATCATTATTATGCTGGGCGATCCAAGAGTTCCAAGTACCAGGTAAGTTCCAAGTGTCGACCAGGTGGCAAAAAGCAGCTCCCTGTCAAATTTGTGCTCGTAAACCATCTTCTCGCTTCCCCAATCCCATACTGAAAGAGTGGAAAAGCCATCTTCAGAATATATGATTGCAGCTTGCTCATTTGATTGATTGATATCGAGATCGGAAATTCGTCCCCGCGTTACATGGAAACGATGAAGCACGATTCTATCTTTGGGTTTGGTTACAATTAAGAATCCGTCTTCACCCACGGAAACCAATACTTCTGATTTCTTGTGCCATTTAATTGCCACTGGGATGTCGCTGTGTCCTCGTTGCAACACAAGAGTGTACTTGGCTGAAACAATATGCTGCGGGACAACAACAAGGAGGAAAAGAATTGCCAGCCTACAGTTCATACTCTGTCAACGGTTGTTTAGCTGAATGATATCATTGACAATGGCTGCCATAGCGATAAAAAGCACAATTATTGTACCTATGACTTGGTATCTATATATCGTTTTGGGACCGATAGGTTTATGCTGCAGTAGTTCGAATATGAATAGAATAATCTGACCGCCATCTAGAACAGGAATCGGAAGCAAATTGAGAAATGCCAAAGATATTGAAATTATCGCAAGAAGTTCGAAAGTCCAGAGCATGCCTGGACCAAACCCGCCTCGAAATCCTTCGGCGACAATCGCGCCAGTATCTGAAATAAGCCTTATTGGACCAGAAACCACATTTTGTGGTTTAGTTCCGAGAAAAAGCATTCTTATGGCTCGGAGAGTGGAGCTCAGATTCAGGAAGGTTTCTCTAAATCCACTCACCGTCGCCTGGAAAAAATTCACTGATTCGCTCCGGCTGGAACTGAGCTGAAACGACAATTCAGCGCTAAGATCCTTTGCCGATAGGGAATTAAACGTAACTTCTCTCCCCTTCCTCAAGACAGTGAGATGGACAGCTTCGGTATCTTCCAGCACCTTATATAAGGCGACGCTGTGGGGAATTTCAATATCGTTTGCACGGATGATTCTGTCACCTTCTTGAAGTCCAATAGAGCTGTTACTTGCCGATGTCGAAGCAATAATAGGATCCACCCAGGCTAAAACGCCAATCATGGCAAACCCGGTTTCTTCGTCCAACGTGGGAACAATGTCGATGGGTATAGTCCGCCCTTTTCGTTCCACGGTAAGTTCTATTTGTTCATCTGGTTTGAAGGCAAGTAGCGGTCTTAACTCATGAAAGGCCTTGATCGGCTTCTGGTTTATGAGAACTATCAAATCCTCACTTTGCAAACCAGAATGATCGGCCGGCCAAATTGAGCCATCGTCCGACCACTCCGAAAGCAGTATAATCCGCGGTTCTACATACTCTTCATTGTATCCAGCCCACGAAATAGTTGTAAAAATGAGAATGGCGAAAATTAAATTCGCCAGCGGTCCAGATACGCTGACAAGTATTCGACTCAGGGGCGAACTACTATAGAATTCTCCTTCAGCCTTTGGTATTTCCTTGAGTTTCTCATCCAGCGCCTTACGAAAAGATTTTTCCCCGTAAAATCGACAATACCCACCAAGAGGTATCATTGATAATCTATAATCCGTGTTTCCTCTCTTAAATCCAAATAGGCGACGTCCAAATCCTATCGAGAACACCTCGACTCTGATTGCACTTAGTCTGGCTGTCAGATAATGTCCTCCCTCGTGAACAAGCACAACTGCGGAAAGCCCTATTATGCCGAGAAAGACTTCGAAAATGCTGTCAAACATCTAAGTAGTAACCTGAAAAAAGATAACGAATAACGGCGCTGTAAACAAAACCGAATCAATGGAATCCAGCATACCGCCTCGGCCCATAATGATTTTTCCCGAGTCCTTCACACCCGTAGCCCGTTTAATAGTGGATTCCACTAAATCGCCCGCCGTAACACAAAAACCAGCAGCGAGTCCAAACAAGATAAGCTGCCATTTTGGTTGGGGAAAAACCTCGGGTAAAACATAGGCAGCAGTCAGAATAACTAAAACCGAGGAAAGAATCCCACCAGAAAATCCTTCAACACTCTTATTCGGGCTTACTCGGAAAACATTTCGATGCTTTCCAATCGTTACTCCAAAAAACCAGGCTAAAGAATCATTTAAAAATATGGTTAAAATGAATACCAGGAGGATGAGATTGGAATTTTCAAGCCATGTAAGGCGGCCAACCCACCAGAGAAACCAGCCAGGATACAAAACCATTAGCAGTCTGGTGCCCATTCTCGTAATGCCGACGCTGAACTCCGTCTTGCTAATTGATACAGAATCAGAGAGAGCCCATACTATTCCTACTAAGAGTGCAAGCGTTGACGATATCGGAGGTATCCATTCCATATTTATGAGCCAGGCCAGAATGGGCCATAGTCCGGGAATCAAAACAGCCCACAAAGGGAGCTTTTTGGCAATTCTAGATAGCATCGTGCGCATTTCAAAACCACATACAATTCCCGTGATCACGGTTAGAATTATCGTTCCAATCTGTCCATAGTGAGGAATAAAAAACACAATGGCGGATAATAGTGGAATTCCGATAAAAAACAATAAAAGGCGTTTCGTCAGATTGTTCATTGCACTGTTCCACCGAATCTCCGTTGTCTTTCCTGATAGCTTAGTATCGCTTCATCCAAATCCTCGGCGGTCCAATCAGGCCAGTAAGTATCTGAAAAATATAATTCCGCATATGCGGCCTGCCAAATCAGGAAGTTGCTTAAACGAATTTCCCCTCCAGTTCTAATCAATAAGTCTAATTCAGGAAGCTCAGGATGATCCAGATTGGAATTGATACTCTCCTCACTCAAAGTGCCGGCGTCACCACCGTTTGATATAAATTCTTTGACTGATCTGACAATTTCATCTCGCCCACCGTAGTTTATCAGCAGATTCACTATCATGCCGTCAAATAATTCTGTATCTGATTCAACAAGCAAAATTTCTTCGCGTACAATTAAAGGAAGTTTTTCTAAATCCCCAGAATGAATAACTCGAATATTTCGTTCCCGGTAGAAATCGTATTGTTTCCTCAAGTGTTTCTTGATCAATTCCAACAAAAAATTAACTTCTTCCTCGGCTCTCCGCCAGTTTTCGGTGGAAAATGTGAAAAGCGATAGATAAGATATTCCCAAATCTGAAGTATGAGCCACAATTTTCTTAGCAGTTTCAAGTCCTTCTTTATGCCCGTTCGTCCTAGGGAGACCTTGTTTTTGCGCCCATCTTCCGTTTCCATCCATGATGATTCCAACATGTTTTGGAAGTAGTTGCTTATCGGAAGGCATTAGATTTCCATAATCTCCTCTTTCTTTGCCTCCACAATTGCCGCTATTTTCTCTACAAATGAATCGGTCAGTTTCTGAACTGTATTCGTGCCCTTCTTCTGTTCGTCGTCGGTGAAATTACCGGATTTAATCTGCTCGTTTATATCTCGGCGAATATTTCTAATTGAAACTCGGGCATTTTCCGCCAGTGCGTTCACTTTCTTCACTAATTCCTTGCGCCGCTCCTCATTGAGAGGAGGGATACTGATTCGGATTAACTTCCCATCGTTTCCAGGATTAAGTCCGAGTTCAGAAGCGAGAATGGCCTTTTCAATATCTCCAATCGAATTCCTATCAAAGGGTTGAATAACTATAAGCCGTGCCTCCGGTATCGAGATATTCGCCAGCTGTTTGAGAGGAGTTGGCGTGCCGTAGTAGTCAACGCGCAATCTATCAAAGAGGGCGGCTGAAGCCCTCCCCGAACGAAGGAAGTTCAATTCTTCCTCTAGCGAAGTTATGCTCTTTTTCATTTTCTCTTCGGCTTTTGTTCTTAAATCGTCCATAACTATCTCCTTCGTGTTATCGAAAGTCTACTCCTGGCCAACTCCGATGTAAGCATAGTCGCTTATCACAATTGTACCACCGCAGGATTCAGCAGTTTCATCTACAACTTTTTTGACGGTTTTCTTCTCTTCTTTGACAAAACCCTGATCCTCGAAGCAGATCTGCGCAAGGTGTTTTTTTAGCTTTCCCGCGACGATTCCCTTTATGATTTTTTCCGGTTTATCAGCCATATTCCTTGCCTGAGCGGCAAACACTTCTTCCTGCTCTTTGAGATAAGAAGGGGGCACGGTGGCGTGATTGAGATAGAGCGGATTGAATGCAGTGACATGCATGGCAAGGTTGAAGGACAACTCTCTTACCTCATCTCTCGATGCGGTTGCCTGAGAATCACAGCTGAGTTTCACCAAAGTTCCTATCTGCCCTTCGTTATGGGAATAATTCGCAACTAGTTCGTTTTCGGTGAAATCCCACAGCACTATTCTGCCAAGAAGCATGTTTTCTTTCAGAATCGCGATAGCCTCTTTTACCATTATTTCCAATTCTTGTTTTTTTTCTATCGATTTTGATTGCAGGATGGCTTTCGAAATCTTCTCTCCGGTGTCACGAAACACACTGTTTTTTGCCACAAAATCCGTTTCACAGGTTAGCTCAACCATGACGGCCTTCCCATCCGCAATGAGGGTGAGCACTCTTCCATTGTTTGTTGAACGACCTGCTCGCTTATCGGCATTAGCAAGTCCCTGCTCCTTCAGTATTCTCTCCGCTTTCACAATATTGCCATTCGCCTTGAGTAGCGCATTTTTGCAATCAAGCATTCCGGCGCCGGTTTTGGCGCGAAGCTTTTTGACTTCCTGGTATATGCTGCTCATATCTCCTTCATTCTTATCGCCAGTCTTATCTTTTGTCGATTGTTCCACAATTCCTTCTGCCTCAAGTGTTCCCACCGGCGTTGTTTCAGCGGATTCATCGGCTGCAGAATTTTTTTTGTTCAGCAATTCATCAGTCTGTTCCACGGAGGAAACTTCACTTTCCGCATTTATTGATTCTTTAACTGTGACTTCGGTAACGATTGTTTTTGCCTTTTCGGCATCGGTTTCTTCCCCGGAAACCTCAGGCATATTGGTGGATTTGGTGTCAGTGATTTCGTTTCCCGGGGCTTGCGATTTTTCACTAATTTTCTCTATAGGAACTTTGTTTTCGAAGTCCTCTTCAGAGATGAAGTCTCTGAGGGCTGTTTTGGTGTTGGAATCGTCTATTGGAACAGAGTCAGCTAACTCTGTTCCATCTTTATTTGAGACTTCCAGCGGCGGAGAAGGCCTGCTGAGTCTGTAGTCATCGTGTTCGTCGATATCTTCATCGTATTGATCGATAAGCTCAAGGGTTGATTGCTCGTCAATGAGTGCACTTCCAGCAAGCTCATCGTCCTGTAAATTCTCGATTACTTTGAGGCCCTGTTCGTTATCGGCTTCAATTACCGCATTTGCGATAACCTGCGTAAACAAATTGATAGCGCGAATGGCATCATCGTTTCCAGGTATGGGATAATCAATTCCCTCGGGGTTGGAATTGGTATCCACAACGGCAATAATTGGGATTCCCATTCTACGAGCCTCTGCAACCGCTATCGCTTCCTTTTGTGTATCAATCACAAACATCACCCCCGGGAGACTGGACATGTTCTCAATACCCCCTAGGTTTTTTTCGAGTCTACCTTGTTCTTTGAGCAATAACGCCACTTCTTTTTTTGTGAGTTGCTCGAAGGTACCGTCCACCTCCATTTTTTCCATTTTTTTCAAGCGCAGCAGGGATTTTCTTATTGTGGAAAAATTAGTGAGCATCCCGCCAAGCCAACGGTTGTTGACAAAGAACATCTCACAGCGCTCGGCTTCGCGCTTAATCGAGGCCTGGGCCTGCTTCTTCGTTCCAACAAACAGCACGGATTTACCCTCCAATACCTTATGGCGAACGGTGTCATATGCTTCCTTGATGGCGATAATCGTTTTTTGAAGATCGATGATATGAATTCCGTTTCGTTCTGTGAAGATGTATTTCTTCATCCGGGGGTCCCAACGCCGTGTCTGGTGACCAAAATGCACACCTGCTTCCAGCAGATTTTTCATGGTTACAACTGCCATGAAGCCTCCTCATTAAATGTCTGCTACACCCGGAAGTGACTCTGCTGAAGCAATACAGTCCGCCTTCCAGGCCTCGAATCGACACTGCAAGGAAAGATTATGATAGCGAAGACACCTTCCCGTTCATCATGACGTCGTTTCGATATCGAAGTATTGCTGTCATTACACGTCACACCGGAACCTGCCCAATATGGACGATCGAACTAGGGTGTCACAAAGGAGGCTTCATGGCAAGCCCATGGGCGCAGAACCCATCTCCACTAAAGGAAATGAACTTTGGGTTTACTTCCCGCCTTGAATATAATTCTCCGGTCCGGTTCCCGTTCGTCGGTGCAGACCGGGTTCTTCGACTTTGGTTCCCTAAAAAAACGCTGGAAAAAATGGAACTGATATGCATATAATGCACCTGTATGTTTTTGACTATCGCCCGATTTTTCAAAACTATTTCGGCATACAGAAAGTCTTGGATTATCGCTTTCTCAATGGCTTCCGGCTTAACTTTGGTATTGATTCCCGGTGCGACTTTGCTTTGGTTTTTGTTCTTCATACCGCTTATGCTTGTTAGGATAAATCAAGCAGCCTTGATTGGTACCATGATTTTAGGCCGAACGTTTGTTGGTTTGGTAGATCCTTATACAGAGCGCCTGGGCTATCACCTTCTGACAAGGGATTTTTTGTACGAACCGATGGGACGCTTCCTGAGTATTCCCGTTGTTGGCTGGTTTCGTTTGGACGATTCCTTTGTGTTCGGTGGTCTTTTCATGGGAATTGCTGGATGGCCACTGTTTTTCTTGATCTGCTTGCTCCTTGTAATTTTTTATAGAAAGTTTGTTGCCGCGAAGGTGAAGGCGGTTTTTCGATTTTTAGGTTCAAAGATACCTCTATTTGGCAAACCTGATAAAACGCTTGCTGAAACCAAGACTGTTGATGAGTATCTGTGAGCAAGAGGATGCAAATTCCATTGTGCTTTCGCAGGCTGCTAAATAGGCGCAGATATAGAACAGTGTTTAAGATACTTCTCGACAGGGTTGAACTTAGCTTGCTGAAATCCGTTTTTTCTCCCGGCGAGGAATACCATTATCAAAACTCTTTTGTGGATCGAAAAACCGCCGAGTTTGCCGCGACGTTCATGAAGAAATCCTTATGACTAAGAGTGAACCCAATGTGTTTCGGATTGCTTTTGTCGCCGTTATAATTGGTCTGCTTATTCTCTTCAATACATTGTTTCTAGATAAACTCGCGGCGCGGCAACTTGAGAAACTTCTGGAAACGCTTAGCAAAACTGATGTTACGGTTGAGGGGCTCGATATTGCGCCCCTTGCGGCGCGAATTAGCCTGGATCGTTTGGGATTTGCTTCCAAATCGGATCCGATGCTGGACCGCTGGCAAGTACAAAATATTGTGAGTGATGTGAGTTGGCACGCATTGTCCTTCAGGCGCTTCGTACTCAAGGAATTGCGGGGCACGGGCGCGATTGATGTTGCAAGGAAAACTCCCGCTGTTTATCCAACTGCTGAAACCAGGATTGAACTAAGTGATACTGGCAAATTTTCGGGAACGAACTGGATGCCGAGCGATGCAATCCCCAATGAAGCTGTAAATTTAGTTAAGTCGCTTAGAGAATCCTATGAGACTGAGTATGATGGTTGGGTTTTGAGGATAGATAAGGATATTGCCTCGGCAAAGAGCCTGAGTGAGCGCGTGTATGCACTTGTCACCGAACCCTTACCTGAGTCTGTAGATGGGTGGATCGCGAGAGTTGAGGAGGGGAACGACATAGCCGTGGAAATAAACTCAACTATAACATTGCTCGAAACTTATAAACGCGATTTGGATGCCGCGATAAGGGATGTCACGGGCGCATTCGAGCGCGCCAAGGCAGCCATAGAGCGTGATTTAAACTTGATTGAGAAGACTTTTAGATTGGATGCAGAGATACTCAATCTTTGGCTGCATTCGGCCATCGACGAGTTGTTTGGTCCCAGGCTTGGTGGTGCCTATCGCCAAGTTGCTTCCTCTCTTACTGATTTCCTTGAAGTACGCCGAGGACAGGATAAAACCAGGAAGAAGGGGCGAATGAAACGAGGCCGCATTGTTCAATTCCCTGTGCGTCTGCCACCTAGATTTAGTATGGAAACCTTGGAAATCGCCGGAGAGGGTATTCATATTGTGGGCGAAAACATTGGGATCGACCACGACCTGGCGGGAATGCCTTCGCATCTTCTGATGGAAATAGACGAACTTGAGAGATTGGATGCGCTTGCGATGGATATCACTGTCGACGATAGAATTGGGGCGGACAATCTGATGTCGGGTAGAGTTGATTTTGATGGTTGGGACTGGTTTATAAACTATGAGAATAGAAACGGCAGGAAGAATGGCATTGGGGGGGTGATTGGAGCAAGTATGGATGTATCTGCTTCACGGACGCCGGAGGTCAATCTGAAAATAGCGGGACTTGCCCGCTTAACTGATTGGAAGGAATTTGAAGGCGAGGGATTTTTTTCTTTTGTTCAAGAATCTTCGCCGCCCTTAGGTTTTCAATTCGAGGCACAGTTTGACGAAAGTAACTTCGAGTTCGCGGTTTCCGTGGTTGAAGAATACCTTCAGGATTGGGTTGTTCTGCTTTCCGATACGCTTCTTTTAGAGAGTAAGGAGAATGCTCGGCGGCTGTTGTTGGATGAAGTGAACATTGATTTAGACAGTTTGGATGCCTTGTTAATCGATTGGAATGATCAGGAAGAACTTCTGGATGTGACGCTTGAGCAACTGGCTGCACAGAACGTAATTTTAAATGAGAGTATTTCTGAGTGGACGGAACGAGCAACTGGGGGAATTCTTTCACCTCTTGAGTTGTTCGAAGGGTTAAGGCCCCTGTTCTAAAAGTTCAGATTCAATTGCCTGGTTTTTTCGCTCCTGTCTGTGAGAAGGGATATGCTTATTCCGATTAGACGCAGAGGGCGTCTCTTTATCTGAAAATCACTTAGGAGCTTTGTGCTTATGTGTATGAAATCCCTGAGGTTCTCTATCGGGCTCGGGAAGCTGTGGCTCTTGCTTGCGGATTTGAAATCGTAGTATTTCACTTTTACAATTACTCGTCGTCCAATAAGTTCGAATTTTTCCAGCCTTTCCCAAACTTTGGCGCATAATTCTTTGAGAATGCTTGAGAGTTGTTTTTGATCGCCTATATCTTTTTCGAAAGTCCGTTCCCTTCCAAGAGACTTGCGTATATGCGTTACTTCGACGTCTCGCTCATCGATTCCACGACAACAATTATAGTACCAATAACCTGCGTTCCCAAAAAATTCTATCAACTTCCATAGGGAGAAGGCGCGTAGTTGCGCTCCGGTGTGAATACCCAGTCGCGCCATCTTGGCGTTGGTTACCTTGCCAATCCCCCATAACTTGGAGATTGGAAGCTGAGCTAGAAAAGAATCTTTCGTTTGTGGTGTGATTACAGTTAGACCATCGGGTTTATTCCAATCGGAGGCTATTTTTGCCAGAGATTTGTTAAAAGAGACCCCGGCGGAGGCTGTCAGTTGGGTTCTTTTGAGTATTTCTTGTCGAATCCACTGTGCAATACAGGTTGCCGAGGGTTCATGGAATTTGTTTTGACTGACATCGAGGTATGCTTCATCAAGTGAGAGGGGTTCGATTAGATCGGTAATTTCTCGAAATATGGAGTGCACTTGCTTTGATATTTTCCAATATTCACTGTAGTTTGGATTTGTAATGAATATTGCGTGGGGGGCGCGCCTCTGGGCTTCCGATGAACTCATTGCCGAATGAATGCCATATGCTCGTGCTTCATAAGAACATGTTGCGACGATACCTCGACGACCAGGTCCTCCTCCCACAATAACCGGTTTCCCTTTGAGTCTGGGATTATTGCGTTGTTCTATCGCGGCATAGAAGGCGTCCATATCAATGTGGATTATTTTTCTTACCGAATTCTGTGCCATTACATATATATATAATGTATATTTCATGATTTGTGGGAAGCAGACTGATGAGGGCCTTGCTTCTCCTCTTTTTAACTTTCATGTATCATACGAGGGTGCATTTTCAAAGTTCTGCATAAACTTGTTTCTTAAATGGACGTCAAAGCGCTGGAATCCCCAAGTTGGGATTGAGTTTCAAAGAAGTATGAAAAGGTATTACGAGCAACCATGGTAGTTGGATTTGTGAGTGTTCGAAACTGGGGGTAAAATAATGAGTTTCAATAATGCTGTGAGAAAATTCGGCCACGCGATGGACGTGTTTAGAAGGGTGGTTATATCTTTGCTCTTCTGGCTAATCGTTGTTCTGCTGATCGTGGGCTTTGTGGGTGAAAGGCCGCCGCGGATTGATAAGGGCAGTCTACTGGTTGTTAGACCTGTCGGAAGGCTTGTTTATGCCTACACTTCTCCAATTAGTTATAGGGGAATACCTATCGATGCCGCTGCTGATGAGATTCTGCTCGATGATTTGGTTTCCGCGATTGAGATGGGAGTGGTGGATTCACGCATTGTCGGACTTTGGGTGGATTTAAATGAGTTGTCGACTGCTGGGTATGCAGCTGTAGCTGAGCTTTCCAATGCTATTGCGGAATTTCGTGAGAGTGGGAAACCCGTGTTAGCCAGTGCTGATTATTTTGATAATGGCAGATATCGTATCGCTTCGGCAGCGGATTATATTATTGTGGACCGCCTTGGTGAGGTTCGCCCGGTGGGTTATGGTTATTGGCAAGCCTATTGGGGTGAAGCGTTGAAAAATTTTGGGGTAGATGTTCGACTTTTTCGGTCTGAAGAGACAAAGTCGGCGGCGGAAAGGCTGATTTTGGATGAAATGTCGGAGGCCGTGCGCAGGAATGAAGGACTTCTATTTGGCGACTTATGGGACCTGTGGCTCAATGATGTAGCAAAGAACCGAGAAATGGAACTGAGTAAACTCGCAGAATGGATAGAAAATTACGATGAATACCTTGCAGAGTCAAACGGAGATGGAGCTGATGCCGCTTTGCGTGCGGGTTTGGTAGATGCGATTGAGAGGGGAGGGATGTTGGCCGCCCGCTTGGAGGCAGTTCTGGGGAACCCTAAGCAGATTGATGCGGTTGATTATGTATTGCGAAATTACAGACGACGACGGCATTTGCCAGTTATCGCGATTATCCCTGTTGTTGGTCCTCTGGTATATGGGGAAGGGGGAGCTGGTATTGCTGGAAGCAACGATGTGATTGATGCTATCGATAGAGCTCGGAATACTCCTAAGGTGAAGGCGCTTGTATTGCGGATTGACAGCACCGGCGGTGATGTATGGGCCGGGGAATCGATTAGGCGGGCTGTGGAGGAAACCCGCGAAAAGTGGAATTTACCTGTTGTTGCGTCTTTGGGCGACAGTGCCGCATCTGGAGCCTACTGGATAGCAATTGAATCTGACTTGATTGTCACCAGACCTGAAACTATTACTGGCTCCATAGGTGTGTTCAGTATTGCTTTAAGCTTTGAAGAAGCTTTGTCTAAGTGGCTGGGTGTGAAAATGGACGGACTCGGCACGACTCGTTGGTCGGGGAGCAATCATCCCGGCAGAAGTTTGGATGAGAGATACGCTTCGCTTATTTCGCTATCGATTTCGGATATTGATGAGTTCTTTCGCCAAATCGTTGCAGAGAAACGCGGGCTTTCTGAGAAACAGGTGGATGAACTTGCAGGGGGGGTTTGGTCTGGCAAGCGGGCATTGGATTATCGTCTTGTGGATGAGAGCGGGGGAAGTAGTGATGCAAGAGTGGCGGCGGCGGAGCTGGCTGGACTTACCAGTTGGAATGTGATGTACTTCGAAAGGGAACTGGATTATCGGGAAGAACTGTTTGGAAGATTCCTGTGGGGTTCCAGGGCTAGACGGGCTGCTACAACAAAACGAGGGGTTTCACTTTTTTAGACACTAGCTGCGTTTTTTGGAGTCTTTCTTGATCGCTAGGGGATTCGAACCTCTGACCTTTGCCTCCGGAGGGCAACGCTCTATCCAGCTGAGCTAAGCGACCTTTAGGATAGAAAGGTATCCGCGCAGGTTTTTTAAGTCAATGAGAAAGGGATGGATTCTGCGGTCGTTATTTTGTCAATTCGACGCTGGTGTCGCTCTGTTCCCAGATATCTGGCGCTCAGAAAGGCATCTAGTATATCTTCAGGGGGTTCTTGATAGTCGATTCGCCCACCGAATGCGATGAACTGGCAGTTGTTGTGTTCGATGGCCATAGCCGCGGCGTAGGAATTTTGCGGGAGGGCGCAGCGTATCCCCCTAACTTTGTTGGCGGTGATTGATACACCTATGCCTGTGCCGCAACAAAGTATTCCGTAATCATATCCGCCTTTAAGGAAGAGATTGGTGGCCTCGATCGCCTTGTCGGGATAATCGGCTTTGGTGTCGGTGCCGACTCCAAGATCAACAACGGTATCACCCCGTTTATCGAGCCAGATTTGCAATTTTTTTTTGATGGATACTGCCGCATGGTCGTTTGCAATTATTATTTTCATAGGGGATTGATTCCTTCTTCCGCTATCATATTTTTTTTTATGAGTAAGCGCTAGATTGAATTGCATATGTACTTGTATTGTTGCTCTGTATGTTGTCTAGATAAGGAGAATCAAAATGATTGATTCAAGTTTGCCTGCCGCCGGAGTGCGTTTACGGCACCGGACGATTTTGCGGAATGTCTACATGTGGATGACTCTCGGACTTTCCTTTACGGCGATTGTAGCTTGGTGGATTTCTAGTTCTCCCGGTTTTATGGAGTTGCTCTATGGCAGGGGAATAGCACCTGTTTTATTGCTGTCTTTGGGAATCGTGATATTGGTATTTTCGCTCAGCAGAAATATTATGAAGATGAGTGTGAGGGGGGCAATCGGTGCCTTTCTCCTTTATTCGGTATTGAATGGTTTGTTCTGCTCGTTTGTCTTCATAGTATATACACGGTATGCAGTTTTTCAGGCCTTTGCGGTTTCCGCGAGCATGTTTGCGATTATGAGTCTTTGGGCACTTACTACCAAGCGAGATCTTTCGGGTTGGGGTCATTATCTTTTCATGGGTTTGATTGGTTTGATTATCGCTGGTGTTGTTGGGATGTTTATTGGAGGAGAAGCTTATCAATTTCTGTATTCTGCAGTAGGGGTTGTTCTGTTCACGGCTCTGACTGCCTATGATACTCAGATGATTAAGCGAATGAGTGATGATGCAAGCATGGGCGTGGATGAATCGAATTTTACACGACTTTCGATACTTGGCGCCTTGAAGCTATATCTTGATTTCATCAATATGTTTCTCTTTCTGCTTCGTCTGCTTGGACGACGAAAGTAGGGAAGACACTCACATTGACAAGAGAGGGATTATTGTTTTTCTGCCCATTTCCCGAGCGAGATCCAAGGGGCTTGCACCTGCCGCATTCCTCGCTTCCTTGTCGGCACCGCTACTTATGAGCAGATGGATTATGCTATCGCTTGCGTCAGATAGAATGGCTCGATGTAGGAGGGTATTTCCCATATTGTCCTGATTATCGAGAAGTTCCCGATCCATCAATCCTGATAAGAGTTCCATCCCACCTATCATGAGTAAATCGAATGGGGTTTGGCCTGCTGAATCCAAGGCGAACATATCTCCTCCCGCTTCAATGAGCACTCTGGAAGATTCGATGCTCTGGGCCGCGAGTGCTGCATGAAGCGCAGTGCGACCGAATCTGTCCCGAGTTAATAGATTTGCACCATTTTCCAACAATATTGAGCAGGCTCGCCGCTTGTTGAATTTGGCGGCAAGAAACAAAGCAGTTTGCCCTTTGCTATCCCGTGAGTCAATCGCTATTTGGGAGCCTACTTGGGAACTAAGCAGCCAACTTAGAATTTCGTTATTCCCGGCAGAGGCTGCCATATGCAGAACTGTCTGTCCTTCAGCGTCTTTTAGGTCGATATCGCCTCCTTTTTCCACGCATAACTTAAGTATATTGAGAGTTCCCCAGATTACAGCGTGGTGAATCGGCGATCTATCAATATTGTCGGTCGCATTTGGGTTTGCACCGGCGTTGAGCAGGATTACGGCAATTTGTGAGGATCCTGCATGTGCAGCCTCATGAAGCATCGTATTTCCCTGCAAATTTTGATGGGTTGTATCCTCGTCGGTGTCTAAGATAGCTTGAACGACATCGGGATATTGCCATCGTATTGCGTGGAAAATGGGTGTGTTTCCTTCCCTGTCTATGGGTTTCTGTATTCTGATAAGAAACTGACTCGCGAACTCCGGACCGTGGTTGAAAGCATGAATCAAGGGTGATTCTCCGTCGTTGTTTTCAATGAATACGTTTGAACCGTAGTTCACCAAGGTAACGGCAAGCGGAATGTTTTTGTCCACCAGGGCATAGTGTAGAGCCGTATTGCCATTGTAATCCCGTAGATTGGGGTTTACCTTGGTGTTCAACACTACTGCCAGTATTTCACTGGGTACCCGCATTGCTGCCGCCATATGCAGTACACCCCGTCCTACGTTGTCCACTTCTTCAACCACTGTATCAGCGAAGAACCATGAAGAGAATTCGACTCCATAGCTTAAGGCACGTTGTGCCGGAGTTAGAGCTTTGCTATTGCGGGCAAAAATATCTGCTCCGTTTTCAATAAATAGTTCTGAGAGTTCTCTGTCACGAGCTTCCACGGCTAGGAGCAGGGGTGTACTGCCCTCTTTATTCCTAAGGCCAATGAGCGCTCCTCGATTCAGCAAAAGACGGGCGATTGCTATTTCGGAATGAAGCATAGAGACTAAATGCAATGGGGTGTTGCCATCGGCATCTCTAATATCAGGATTCGCTCCGGCATTTAACAGCATGTAGCTTAGGGCATACCTGTCGTCGGTTAATTGTGCATCGTGCAGAGGCGCGTTACCGCTGTAGTTTATTTCATCAACGTCAACGCCTGCATCTATTAGCAGTTTTGCAACGGTTCCATAGCCATTGCGTATTGCTATATGCAGAGCGGTATCGCCCGGCAAATTTTTGGTTTCGATTTCTGCGCCGTTCCTGATTAAATACTGAATCATTGCGATGTGATTGTGTTCCGCGGCGTGATGCATAGCCGCAGCACCTTCTTCGCTTCTAATATTCAGGTTGTTTGTGCTGACGGGTTCAAGAATATATAGCCAGTCTTCATTCTGAGGCGGGAGAGAACCTGCTTTGATAATTGCTGTTGCGGATAAAATCTGTTCGTAGGACACCTTCGGAGTCAGCGCGGAATCCAAGGCCGAAAATCCCTGATTATCTCTTAATGTCGTATCGGCGCCTTTATCGAGAAGAATCTCAAGATAATCATACAATCCTAATCTTGCGGTAGTATGAAGCAATGGCTGTCCGTCGATGGCTGGATTATTGACATTTTTTTCGTTGACCAGGTGTCGGAGTAAATCTATTGGTTTGAGAAGACTGACTGAGGCGGGTGAATTACCCTCTTTGTCGACAATCGAGAAATCGGCTCCCGCATCGCTTAGCAACTGAATCGTATCTAAATTGTCATTATTCACTGCAATTAATAGAGGTGTGCGTCCCTGGTTGTCCTGTATATTTTTTTCTGCACCCTGGGAAATGAGCAGTGAAACGATATCGAGAGCCTCGGTCTCCACGGCGATATGAAGCGCGGTACGGCCCTTGTCATCAGTTGTATCCAGATTCATACCAGTCTTCAGCATTTTGTTAATTTTCTCTGACTTTCCCGAAGCAACCATCTTGAGTAGATGTTCGCCATCTTCTTTTTTCCCACCTGCGATTAATGCAGTGGTGATAAAAGCTACCAGAAATACAGACAAACTGATTTTCTTCATTAATAACCAGCTCCTTTCTTCCAAATCGTCTAAAGTGCCCTTTGTTCTTAAGGCGGGTTAGTTGGCGTTATCAAAATGAGCACGAAGCACGCCAATTTCGATAGCTCCTACTTTAACTATTTTATCACAATCAGCACAGTATCACAGGGCTATGTGGAATATGGTTGATAGTTTTAACGAACTACAGGCAGAAGCGAAATGAAAATTGTTTTTACTTGCTTTAAGTGTGTTGGGAAATAAGTAATAATGGACTTTTATCTTGTTCAAAATTCTTGTTGGCAATAGTCTTAAATGAAGTTGAATACCTAATACGATGTGCTGGAGGTGTGGTGATGAGGGGTTTTCTGATCGTGATTGACAGTTTTGGTATTGGTTCTTTGCCGGACGCGGATTTGTATGGGGATGTGGGAGCAAACACTGCTGTTGGTATTGGTCGTGCTGTGGGCGGGGTGCAATGGCCCAATCTACAGGCAATGGGTTTGGGCAATATCGCCAGCCTGATTGAGACAGATATCCCTGGATGCTTACCTGAGAGCGAAACGACCGCTGTTTTTACTTCTCTGCGCGAGAAATCACCCGGGAAAGACACTACCACTGGACACTGGGAAATTGCCGGCATGGTTTTGGAGAAGGCGTTTCCCGTATTTCCGGCGGATTACCCTTCGTTCCCGGATGAACTGATTGACGCCTTTATTGCCGAGACAGAGGTAGCAGGGATATTGGGAAATATCGCGGCCTCGGGGACGGAGATTATCAACAAATTGGGGGGTAGACATATTGAGACACGGAAACCGATTTGTTATACGTCTGCGGATTCAGTCTTTCAAATTGCCACTCATGTTGATGTGTTTTCGGTTAAGGAGCTCTATGTTTTGTGCGAGTGCGCGAGGAAACTATGCGATAGCTACAATGTTGGCAGGGTTATCGCGCGGCCGTTTGAGGGAAGTGTAGGAAATTTTAGAAGAACAAGTGATCGGCATGACTGGTCGATCGATCTTCCCGGGAAGTCTCTGCTGGATTACCTGAGAGATCGGGGTGTACAGACAGTTGCCATAGGCAAGATTGATTCGATTTTTAACGGGCAGGGCATTGATGTTTCCTATCATGACAAGGGCAATGATGCCTGTATAGCGAGAATGCTCGAAGTTGCCACAAGCTCAAGTGAGCAGGATATGTTCGTATTTGTGAATCTTGTTGATACTGATATGATTTATGGACATCGGAGAGATCCACAGGGTTATCATGATGCTGTTGCGCGAATTGATTCTGTTATACCAGAGCTTGAGGCGCACCTCGAGAAGGGTGATTTCTTGTTAGTTACGGCCGATCACGGGTGTGATCCGACTTTTAAGGGAACTGACCATACCAGGGAGTATGTCCCGGCGCTGCTTAGAAGAGTTGGATGGGAATCTAGAATGGCGACTCTCAATGGGTTGAGTGTTCGCGATAGCTTTGCCGATCTATCTGCTACCACGCAAACTCTTTTTGGTTTAAACCCCCTGGGAAATGGTGTGTCTTTTCCTCAAAACTTCTTGAATCAATAGCTTTTGAATATGTTGCACAATCGGTTTCTCTTCCATTATAGTGTACAAATCTATTATTTAATATAAAAGGATAAAGGAGAATCTTATGAAAAGGGTTGTGTTGTTTGTAATAGGGGTAATCTTGATTGCCGGCGTTTTAACGTCTTGTACAAAAAAAAGTGTGACAAAAACTGAAGGAACTACGGATCTAATGCTTGTGGGTATGGTTACTGATGCCGGTACCATTGATGACAAGTCGTTTAATCAGGGAACCTGGGAAGGGATAAAAAAGGCAGCTTCCGAGGGACTGGTGTCCGAGAAATACTTGAAACCTGTCGGTACTACCGAGGCAGATTACATCAAGGAAATCAGTAATCTCTACGATGCCGGGTATAGATTCATTGTAACTCCTGGGTTTAAATTTGAGACGTCAATTTATAAGTCGCAGGAGAGATATCCCGATGCCAAATTTGTTTTGATTGATGGTTCTCCTCATTCTGGAGGCGAAGGCAGAAATGTGGTTGTTGGGCCGAACACGGTTTCAATCTTTTTTGCCGAAGATGAGTCTGGCTTCCTAGCTGGAGTTGCCACAGCACTTCAGTTAGGCGAAGGATTGGCCGGATTTATTGGTGGAATGGCAATTCCGCCTGTTCAAATGTTCAACTGGGGATTTCAGCGGGGACTTGTCTATGCCAACGATAACTTCGGTACTAATGTAACTATCGAACGGGATAATGTGGTTTATCAGGGTTCGTTCGACGACGTTGCCGCTGGACAGCAGCTGGCCGCGGGCATGTTTGACAAGGGCGTCGATGTTATTTTTTGTGCGGCAGGTGGGGTTGGCGTTGGTGCCATCAACGAAGCCAAAGCCAGAGCTGCGAGCGGAGAAGAAGTATGGATAGTAGGTGTTGATGTCGATCAGTATTCCGCTGGGAAATACGAGGGAGATAAATCTGTTATTCTGACATCGGCTATGAAGAATATAGATGTTGCTTCCTACGATATGATTGAAGCAGAACTAAATGGCGAATTCCCAGGTGGTCAGACACTCAAATTGAATGCGACAAATGGGGGAATTGGCATCCCGGTTGACAACCCGAACTTAGACGCGGATGTTGAGGCCAGGGTCGCGGAGGTGTTTGGGCAACTTGCCGATGGAACAATAATTGTTTCAGCTGAACAGGCCGAAATCAAATAGCTAAAATAACAGGGGGCGGGGAATCGTCTCCCTGTTAACTTGCGGGGCGGAGGGTGATGAGGATTGCCCTTCTTCCGCTGCCGCAGTGGAGTGGTTATAAGTGGAAAGTACACCCGTTATTGAAATGAAGGAAATTCGAAAAGAATTTCCTGGCATTGTGGCCAACGACAATATTTCAATCAGTCTCCAAAAGGGTGAGGTTCTGGCATTGCTTGGCGAGAACGGCGCTGGCAAATCCACTTTGATGAGTATTCTTTTTGGATTGTATAAGCCGGATAGAGGGAGAATAATCGTTGACGGGAGAGAGGTTAGTATAAACAGCCCCACTCAAGCTAACTCGCTGGGTATCGGAATGGTTCACCAACATTTCAAACTCGTGCATAACTTCACAATTACGGAAAATATAGTTCTGGGAATTGAGCCTCGCCGCGGACTCGGCATGAATTTAACCTTTTCGTCCAAGAAGATAAAGCAACTAAGTGAGCACTATGGTTTGAATGTGGACCCTGACGCGAAGATTGAAGATGTCTCGGTGGGTATGCAGCAAAGGGTGGAAATTCTCAAGATGCTTTATCGTAATACGAATGTTCTCATTTTCGATGAGCCCTCGGCTGTTCTCACTCCTCAGGAAATTCAGGATTTGATGCGGATAATGGAGAGTCTTATTGATGAGGGAAAATCCATCATCCTTATTACGCATAAACTCAAAGAGATTAAGGCTGTTGCCGATCGTTGCACTGTAATCCGAAGAGGAAGGTTAATTGGAACTGTCAATGTAGATGAGACTTCCACCGGAGAGATGGCAAAAATGATGGTGGGCCGGAAGGTTTTATTTACTGTAGACAAGAAAAAAAATGACCCCGGAGAAATGGTTTTAGAAATTCAGAATCTGAATGTCATGAATAAACGGGGTGTTATGGGAGTAAAGAATTTTTCACTTAGGGTTTGTAGAGGTGAAATTCTCGGTCTTGCGGGTGTGGATGGCAACGGCCAAACAGAGCTTGTGGAAGCCCTTACCGGACTTGCCCGTGTAGAGTCGGGGAAAATACTTATCAATGGAAAAGATGTCACCAATACCAGTGTTCGTGAACGTATAGATAGAGGGGGGGCTCATATTCCGGAAGACAGACAGAAACGAGGTCTGGTTTTAGACTATTCTCTGGAAAACAATTTCATTCTGGAAAATCATGGAGAATTGCGCTTTAACCGATATGGCTTCTTAAGACGTTCGGCCATCAGGGCGAATTCTGAGAGAATTATCAAGGATTTTGATGTCAGGGCAGGGCAGGGAAGTCTGACTCCCGCACGTTCACTCTCGGGTGGAAATCAACAGAAGGCGATAGTGGGCAGAGAAATCAGCCACAATCCGGATTTGTTGATTTCTGTTCAACCAACAAGAGGACTGGATGTTGGTTCAATTGAGTACATACACAGGAGATTGGTTGAACAACGAGACTCTGGCAAGGCTGTTTTACTTGTTTCGCTTGAATTAGATGAAATCTTTGGACTTTCTGATAGAATAGCTGTCATTAGCCACGGCGAACTGGTTGGATTAGTACAGGTGGATGATGTGGATGAGAATGAGGTGGGATTGATGATGGCCGGTATAAAGAGGACTGAATGAAACGCTTAACCCCCCGCGCTATTCTGCCCAACATCCCGCGTGGTCTTGTAATATCTCTAATTGCCATATTTCTGGGTTTAATTGCCGGCGCGTTTTTCATGCTAATTACCGGCAGTAATCCATTAGCAGGTTATTCGTACTTGTTCCGCGGCGGTTGGATGAATATAGAGCGCATAGGAAACACTTTGGCTACAGCTACTCCCTTGATTTTTACGGGATTGTCAGTCGCTTTTGCATTTAGCACCGGGTTATTCAATATTGGAGCATCGGGACAACTGCTTGCTGGGGGACTGTGTGCAACTGCTGTTGGCTTAACCGTTGTACTCCCTAAACCACTCCTTTTGCTTCTTATGCTTGTTGCGGCTATTCTGGGGGGAGCCATTTGGGGGTTTATTCCCGGGTTGTTGAAAGCTTTATTCAATGTTCACGAGGTTGTTGCAACTATTATGATGAACTGGCTGGCTTATTGGGTTGTCTACTACACTGTCCCGGCTTATTTCAAGGGTGATTTTATGGAAACGGAGTCTCGGAGAATCCCGGAGATTGCTTCGCTTCGAGTTCCGTGGTTATCGGAGTTTTTTGACAGGTCTTTCATAAATCTCGGGATTTTTATTGCGATAGTTGTGGCTATTATTATTTGGGTTGTTTTGAAAAAAACAGTTCTTGGTTATGAACTCAAGGCTGCTGGATACAACCGACACGCCGCGGAATATGGGGGGATGAAGGTAAACCGCAACATAGTTTTGTCCATGACGATAGCGGGCGTTCTGGCGGGCATCGGAGGTATGACTGTTTATACGGGGTATTCCGTGAACATGCAAATTGGGATATTGCCGACGCAGGGTTTTGATGGGATTGCGGTGGCTTTGTTAGGCAGCAACTCGCCAATTGGCGTGTTATTTTCGGCACTGTTTTTAGGACTGCTTCATTCCGGCAAAGGTTATATGAATGCAATGACTAAGATACCGCCTCAAATCGGCGACACAATAATAGCCATCATTCTTTATTTTGCTGCAACGAGTGTTTTGTTTAACCGTCTCATTGACCGGATTAAAAGAAAGATTTCTGTCAACGGTGTTGCAAAATCGCAGATGGAGGGAAGCTGAATGTGGGATTTTTTGACTTTTATATCTCCATATGCCATTTCCTTTACTATTCCACTGCTCATCACTTCTTTGGGTGGCCTTATTTGTGAACGTTCTGGCGTTGTAAATATCGGACTTGAGGGACTTATGGTGATTGGGTCTTTTGCCAGTGCCCTTACGATCGTGAAGTTGTTCCCAATAATTGGCACATCAGCGATTTATATCGGTTTGGTTGTGGCCATAGTTGCTGGAATGATATTTTCACTTCTACACGCTTTTGCAAGCATCAACTTAAATGCGAATCAGGTGATAAGCGGCACTGCAATAAACATGATAGCAGGATCTTTGACTTTGTATTTTGCTAGATATATTACAGGAAGCGGAAATATTCAGATAATTAGCGGCCTACGACGATTCGACGTTCCATTGCTGCACAAAGTACCGATTATTGGCAAACTCTTTTTTACACAAACCTACTCTACTACGTGGCTGGTGGTGCTGCTCTTACTCTGCAGTGCGTATCTAATCTATAAAACTCCTTTTGGACTGCGTATCCGGGCCTGCGGTGAACATCCACATGCGGCTGATGCGGCTGGTATCAATGTGAAACTGATTAGGTATATAGGAGTTCTGTTTTCGGGCGCGTTTGCCGGCCTTGGCGGCGCTATAATTCTGGTAACGTACTCAGGTGAATTCACTGGTTCTGTAGCGGGACTAGGATTCCTGGCCTTGGCGGCATTGATATTTGGCCAGTGGAAGCCATTAGGGATTCTCGGTGCAACGTTCTTTTTTGGTTTTGCGAGCACTCTGGCAAACGTATCTCAAATAGTTCCTGCTCTTGCAAGAATTCCCGGATTGCTGTTAAAAGCATTCCCTTACGTGTTAACTCTTATTGCTCTTGTATTCTTTTCCAAAACCACACAGGCACCCAGGGCCGCTGGAGAGCCCTTCGATCCGGGGAAAAGTTAACTAATTTGCGATGTCCAAGCTCTTCTTGATCCATCGATATCATTATCGACAGTGTTGCTTGACTAATCGAGCTATAGCCAAAGCCAAGAGAATCTTGCTTGCAGCATTGTTAAGTACTTATCCCATAGGTTGCGAGACAGAAAAACCACGCCATTCATCCAATACCGACAATGAGAACCTGGAGAATTTCCTACCTCGACCCAAATTTGCGGATCCCATACCTGGACTGCTAAATAGAGTTCTACTTCAGTGGTTAGAAATTGAAGATGCCGACGGTTATGAAATTCAAATGTCAGCGACAAAGTCTTTCAACACAATTACAAAAATGTGGACGGTGAAGGGTACTAATCTTGAGATTTCGATTCCTCAAAACGGAACAATGTGGTTGCGAATTCGCGCATTCAACACAGATGTAACTAGTGCTTGGAGTACTGTGTTGAAAATCAAAGAAACTTCATAATGCATAGTTCTCTGGTTGGTGAGTGGTTTTCCAATGCAAGCATGGGGAATGAGGCCTTATGGGTTATCATGTTAGTGTTGAATTTCGCCTTGATACTTTTGATTTATCGATTATTTGGCAGGGTTGGATTGCTTTGCTGGTTACCCATAGCCATTATAATCGCTAATTTACAAGTGATGAAAATTGTGGTCCTTTTCGGACTCACTACTTCCCTTGGCAATATCACCTATTCGACAAGCTTTCTGGCAACCGACATACTTTCCGAAAACCATGGATCGAAGTATGCGAAGCAAGCAGTGATTCTTGGTTTTTTTGCGCTCCTATCACTCACTTTGTTCATGGGGCTCGCACTGCTTTTTAAGCCTTCGCCAGTTGATTATGCACAGAACAGCATGAAAACGCTGTATGCAATTTTTCCGCGCATTGCGCTCGCAAGTTTTGTAGCCTATGGAGTTAGCCAAGTTAACGATATTTGGATCTATACCAAATTTAAGAGAATACAACCTGCTAAAAGTTGGATTTGGTTGAGAAACAATGTGTCCACGATGTTTAGTCAGGCCATCGACTCATTTCTTTTTGTTACAATTGCGTTTGCCGGGCGTATACCCTCCAGGGAATTCTGGGAAATCGCAATAAGCACCTATTTTATCAAATGGATGATTGCTGCAGCTGATACACCTCTGGTTTATCTCAGCGCTCTGTGGCACAAAAGAAACTGTCTCAGGGGGACATAGGGTATGTTTTTTTTCCTGATGAAAAAGGCATTTTTTGATGGATGGGACAATTTAGAAACCATCTTCATTACGAATTTCATTTTTTTCATTGTGAGCATTGCCCTGGTATGGTCTACGTTCATTTTTTTGGAGTCCTCATCACCCATGTTTTTTGTTCTGTTACCTATGGCATCAATATTCGTGATTATGCTGCTGGGTGTTGTTTCGGCTTTGATGTCCGCTCTGGCCAGTTATCGCAGGGTTTTTTGGACTGATGTCCCAAGATTGTTTAAGGAAACATGGAAACAATGCCTAGTTTTCGGAATTGCAATGGTAAGCTTCATTATAATCTCGCTTTTGGGAATAATATACTACGCAAAGCTAAAGAGTTTATTAGGACTTATCGCTTCGATGATAACTTTCTGGATTGTAATTGGGGCATATTTGACAAGCATTTGGTATTTTCCTGCTCGAAATTATCTCCAGGGCAATTTTAGAAAATTGCTAAAGAAGTGCGTACTCCTTGTGATTGACAATTTCTTACTTAGTTTGTATCTCGGGTTTGTGATGATTCCTCTGTCCTTGATCGCTTGGCCCATTACAGCCTTCGTCGTGTTTGGGCCATCAGGCATACATCTCTACCTCAACTGCACTTTGCGTTTGCTCCTGTATAAGTACGATTGGCTGAAAAAGAACCCGGATGCGAAAAAAGTGCCATGGCATGAAATCCTTGTTGATGAGAAAAAACGAATCGGTAAGCGCACCATAGAGGGTATGATTTTCCCTTGGAAAGAATAGATCTTTCCACAGTATGCCCAACGCCACAATTTCGGCTCAAAATTTGGAACTTCGGGGATATATCTTCCACACCTGATTGACTGAAATAGCGTAAGTATCTTGTGTTTCGATTTTATTTGATAGTAGGCGTTCAACAAATTTTTCGAGCATCAGGTGAACAGATTCCGATAGGGAACCGATGTGCGTTGTCTCTCGATTAATTAGAACTTGCCGCTATGTTGGAATGAGAGCATCTGCATGTTTTCAGGAATTCGAAAGCAACATGGCCCAATCGTATGTCAGAATCAAAGATTCCGCCCGGACCGAACTTTCCTATAATTCTATAGGCTGAAATCGGGTGAACTCGTTTTTCAACCTACACAGTAAGCATTCTTGTTTTTATCAGCACAGGATAGATCATACTCTTTGGAGATTGTTATAATGGTGATAAACTTGAGGTTTCGATGTCTGGGAAGAGCTTATTTGAAAAGGTTTGGTTGAGGCATAAGGTTAGAACCCTTCCTTCTGGTCAGGACCAATTATTCATTGGATTGCACCTTATTCATGAGGTTACCTCGCCACAAGCTTTTGCGATGCTCCAGGCAAGTGGGCAAACCGTTCCATTTTCGAAAAACACCTTTGCGACTATCGATCATATAATTCCTACCGATACAATCAGTCGGCCGTATTCTGATCCGCTTGCGGAAAAAATGCTTAAGACCCTGGAGGATAATACTAAGAGATATGGCATTACTTATTTCGGACCTGAATCCGGAAAGCAGGGTGTGGTTCATGTTGTAGGTCCTGAGAAAGGTCTTACCCAGCCTGGTATGACTATCGCGTGTGGAGATTCTCATACCGCTACCCATGGAGCTTTTGGAGCAATCGCGTTTGGAGTGGGAACAAGCCAGGTTAGGGATATTCTGGCCACCCAGACAATGGCCATCGAGAAACTGAAAGTGCGAAGAATAGTTGTAAATGGTCGAAAAGCCATTGGTGTAAGCGCCAAGGATATAATCCTTACAATCATCAGGCTTCTTGGTATTACAAGTGGTTTAGGCTATGCCTATGAATATGCTGGCGAAGCGATTACTGAATTGAGTATGGAAGAACGCATGACTCTTTGCAATATGAGCATCGAGGGAGGTGCGCGTGTTGGTTATGTTAACCCAGATGACACTACATACAAGTGGTTAGAAGACCGCCCCTTTGTCAAAGATTACGATTCGATGAAAGCCTTTGGTGAGGAAATGAAGTCTGATGTTGATGCTGTGTTTGATGATGAGGTGGTTTTCTCAGCATCTGAGTTTAAACCAATGATTACTTGGGGAATAAATCCGGGTCAGGCTGTTGCTATTGATGAATCATTACCTCAAATTTCCTTACTTCCAGCCAGTGAAAAGGAAAATGCCAGGCGCGCTTATGAACATATGGGATTTTCTCCAGGTGAAAAAATGGTTGGAAAGAAGATTGATGTGGTTTTTATTGGTTCCTGTACTAATGGACGGCTCAGCGACCTCAGGGAGGCTGCATCAGTTGTCAGGGGAAGAAGAATTGCCGCGGGTGTGAGAGCTTTGGTAGTGCCGGGAAGTCAAGAAGTAGCGGCTGCTGCGGAATCAGAGGACTTGGATGTTATTTTTACTGAGGCAGGTTTTGAGTGGCGCCAGGCGGGTTGTTCGATGTGTTTAGCGATGAACCCGGATAGGCTGGAAGGCCGTCAACTATCCGCAAGCACTTCCAACCGAAATTTTATTGGCAGGCAGGGTTCTCCCACGGGTAGAACGCTCTTAATGAGTCCAGCTATGGCGGCGGCAGCGGCAATTGCCGGGGAAGTTGTTGATATTCGGGAAACGGAGCCAGTTTGACAATGCAGGCGATAGGCGAAGTTAGTGGCAAGGGAATAACGGTGAGGGGAAATAACATAGATACTGATAGAATCATTCCCGCTAGATTCATGAAGTGTGTTACCTTCGATGGACTTGGTGCTTTCGCTTTTAACGATGAGAGGTTTGATGAAAGCGGCAAGAAAAAGAATCATCCCTTTGATGATAGTCGTTGGGCAGGCAATCCCGTGCTTATTACGAATTCCAACTTCGGATGTGGATCCTCCCGTGAACACGCACCTCAGGCTCTCAAGGATTATGGGATTCGAGCCATCATCGGAGAGTCCTTCGCCGAGATTTTTGCTGGGAATTGTTTTTCCTTGGGAATACCCGCATTGAAACTGGAAGTTGCCCCAATTGCAACACTCCAAGCACTCATCGAGTCTAATCCGAATACTGTTGTGTTAATCAACCTAAGGGGAAAAACCGTTAGCGCGGGGGGATGGAATTGGGTGTTTTCGATGCCTGAATCACACCGAAGGGCCTTGCTGGATGGCACTTGGGATTCGATGGCCGTCCTGGGGTCAGCATCGGATGAAATAGCCATGGTTGCCTCAAGATTGCCTTATGTACGCAATTAGTTTGCATTTGCTTATTTGAACACCCCAGGCACTTTTAGTCCACATCTAGGACAATTTTTATCCCGCATTGCCATTTGCACGCTATAAGCGCTGCGCGAGATGAGAGTGCGCTTACAGTCAGGACAGTGAGTGTTATTCGCAATTCCGAGATTGCCGATGTAAACGAAGTGCAATTTCTTTGATGCAACATCATAGACTTGTTTCATTTTGTTAGTGCTTGTTGCCGGCCTGCTGTATTTGTAGGCAGGGTGATAGGCGGAAAGGTGGAACGGAATATCATTCGATAGAGATGCAATCCATTCACTTATCGATTCAATTTCATCCTCACCATCGTTATCACCTGGTACTACTAGAGTGGTTATCTCCACCCAGCAATGTTCCAATGCCGTCTCAATGAAGTGCTTCACGGCCTTTAGATTTCCACCAAGCGTCTTCTTGTAGTAATCGGAATCCCATGATTTCAGATCGATATTCACTCCATCCATTTTGCTCAATAATTCCAAGCCTGGCTTTGAATTAAGATTTCCATTAGTAACAAGAACATTCTTCAATCCAACGCTGGAAGCTCTATAGGCGCAATCCATGAGATATTCAAAATGTATGGTTGGCTCTGAATATGTGTACGCAATAATTTCTGCACCCGAGGAGATTGCATCATCGATTACTTTTGAAGGAGATGTAAAACGTCCTGAATCGGGTTTGGCGCGTGCTATGTTATGGTTCTGACAAAATGGACAATGTAAATTGCAGCCGGCGAAGCCAACAGACCAAGCTATTGCCCCCGGATAGAAGTGATACAAGGGTTTTTTTTCTATCGGGTCTGGTGATTCTGCTGTAACCATGCCATATCCCGAGGCGGATAACTCACCTGATTCATGCTTCCTGATGCCGCAGAATCCCGTTTCACCCAGTGAGAGTACACATAGCCTGGGGCAGAGTAGGCATTCAATCTTATCGCCCTTGTTTATCCACCATTTTGCTGTTTGAGGCATCCTAGCTCATCATCTTCTGAATAATTTCGACTTTGTCCACCTTTTCCCAAGGAAATTCAGAGCGTCCAAAATGTCCATACGCGGCAGTTTTCTTGTAGATTGGGCGTTGTAAATCGAGCGTTTGTATAATACCCGCTGGAGTGAGATCGAATATATCATATAGTTTCTTCGCAATTATATCATCTAGCTGCCTGGTTTGAAACGTGTTTACAAATAAGGATATTGGATCTGCCATGCCTATTGCGTATGCAATTTGAATTTCAACTTCATCGACAATATTGGCGGCAACAAGATTTTTTGCCATATATCGAGCCATATATGCGGCCGATCGATCAACTTTTGTCGGATCTTTGCCGGAGAAAGATCCCCCTCCATGCCTGGAATACCCACCGTAAGTATCCACAATTATTTTTCTTCCGGTTAAACCTGTATCTGCATTTGGTCCACCTACAACGAATCTGCCGGTTGGGTTAATATGGATGGCTGTTTGCTTGTTGAATAACTCGGCGGGAAGCGCAGGGCGGATAACGCTCTCGATTAAACTCTCGCTGACAGTTGCATGGCTGACGGTTTCAGTATGCTGATGCGATAGTACAACAGTGTCGATATGAACCGGTTCGTCGTCGCGATATTTTACGGTTACCTGGCACTTGGCATCCGGTCTGAGGAAGCTCAGGGTTCCTGATTTCCTTACCTCGGCAGCCTTCTTCATTATTTGATGAGCATATTGAATCGGAGCCGGCATCATTTCATCTGTTTGCCGACACGCATACCCGAACATGAACCCTTGATCTCCAGCTCCCAGTTCCTTATGAAGTCCTTCGCCCACATTTACCCCTTGGGATATATCGCTGGATTGGGGTCTGATGACTGACAAAATTGAGCAAGATAAATTGTCTATCCCATCCGCAGGATTCGTATAACCAATTTCACCCAAAACATCACGGGCGGTTTGAATTATGTCTATGTAACCCTCGGTACTTATTTCACCACCCACCAGGACAAGTCCTGTTGATGTATAACACTCACAGGCAACTCTGGATTTCGAATCAAGGGTCAATGCTCGGTCTAGAACTGCGTCGGATATGATGTCGCACACCTTATCGGGATGCCCCTCACTTACACTTTCGGAGGTAAACAGTTTGCTGCCATATGTATGCATAATGCAGGTATTATAATTAGCTTCGGTGTACCTTGAAAGAGTTTGCGAATGCTACTTTGCGGCAATGTTTCTGCGCAGCTCGTTCAAGAAATTCTCAAATCCATTGCTTTCGAAGCTGATAAACGCAATTGACAGGGTTCCAAGGTTATCGGTAACTCTAACTCTCAATGAAATCAACAACGAACCTGCTTTCATTGAACAAGCCTCTATAACGGTTCCAACTTCGAGATCGGCAATTTCACCAGGTTCACTTGGTCGAAAAACTCCACCTGTCGTCGATAATTCAACTAGATGCCCTGCAATCATTCTGAAATCCTCCGGGTGGCAGAAAACGAATGATACCGTATTTTCCTTCTCGGGCAACCATGATGATTTCTTGAATAGTCCGGGAGGAGATTTATACCTGCATATCTTGTTATTTAGTTTTTCGAGATCTTCAATGGTTTCTATTGTAACTGGAAAAAGGATATTTACCCCCAAGGTTGCCGCCTTGTTCGCCTCGCTCGAATCAAAATCATCTGCAATCAGTAAAACCGTGGCAACTTCACTTCGATTTCGATTTTCTCTAATCTCTTTGACAACTATTTTCCAATGCCTGGGATAGTCTGAAGCATTGCATATCAATACGTCAGGGGAAATTTCCTCAAGATTGTCTATCGCTTTTAAGGGATTCACATATTGTATTACGCTATACCCAATTTGACCGAAGTATTTCTGGAATTTTGTTTTTAGAGTCTTGTCACCGGCAATGATTAGGATGGTCATTAAAATTTCATCTCCTAACAATCCTCGTATTATATCGAATGATTTGCCATCGTCCATCAGGCGTAGATGTTTTCTCGAGGTGGAAGGTATAGAGAGTTGCTTGTTTCATCGGCCCCTCGCTTGTGTTATGAGTTGTCGTGTTTTCTATTACGACCGAACCAACCACCTCAGTGTAGTTTACGTGAATTGTCTTCCATCTATCGATGTCTTTTAATGGGCTGCTACTCTCTTCAAGCTGTCCGGCTATCAGTTTTTTCCGATATTCTTCCAGCGCCCTCCGGTGTTCGGCAGCGCTCATATCCTTCCATCGCTTCTTATACTCAGGCAAATTCATCACCATATCGCTTATATCCAGATGACGCAGTGCAATTTCCCAGTCACCCCGTTGAACGGCCCTCAGTAGTTCCGAAACCACCTCTTGCGGATCTAAATTGGAGTAAAATAGCGAATCGGAATCGATATCAGTTAGGAGTTCCACCCTGCGAATTTGCCAGAACCCTTCCAGTCTGTGAAGGTAAAACCTAAGATTTTTGGAAAAGGCTTCACCGTAAGGTTTATATAGCGTCCTTATGATAACCTCTGCCTCATTTTGAGATACAAGATACGATTTTAACTCATAGTCTATTGTTGGATGTTCGAATCCGGGAATATCATTCCACGACCCGCGAAGCAGATTTTTTTCAAGAACTTCCGAATTTTCGATCATACTGCTTATTTTGGCAAGAGAATCGAGATCCAGATAAAGAATGGCCCAATTGAACTTCAGTTCCCGACGATTTGACAGGGTTTCAGATACAACGCCCCAAGGATCGAGATTCTTATCGATTAGTGCCATGCGAATTTCTAAATCCAGTTTGTTCTCCCATCGCAGTTCTGTTTCAGGCATTATTGTTAAATCCAAAGTTGATTCCGATATTGCAACCACCGAATCTGTTCTTCTCATTTGAGGATAAAAGAAACCGCTTAGTCGATATTGCCCAGGATTCAAAGGAGCTATCCAATCATTTAAAAAAACATTGATCGATAAATCCTGCCCCGGCCCTAGGTGGACTACCCGATATACTCCGCCTGCCTGAAAGGCCGTGGCAAAATCGGATGCAAACGACATAGGTTCGCCAGTCAAAGATCGCAAATCGAAACCGAAGCTACGTCTTGGATCGTCGGAAAGATAAAAAGTCAAAGCTGAACTTCCGGGATTGGAAACAGTAAGCTTTAACTCAACCAATTCATCCGGATAATAGATTTTTTTATTGTGGTATCGTATGCTAAATTGTGCTTCTGCTTGGGCAGTAAACCCTACTATGGATATGAAAAAAAATGAAAAGACCAGTTGACGTAGCATAATTCCTCAGCTTGCGGTTCGTTAGAACCGCTCAAGATAGTGAGTTGAATAAACACCCCCATTCTAATAATCGGTAAGCCTTTATGTTGAATCAATTCAAAACATCACTCGAAGAAGTGTTAAGCTCAATGCAAGCTTGGAAAAAACTCAGACGCAGTTGGTGTGAGAATGCTTTCCCCCTCCAGGCAAAAGGAGTTCAGGGGCCATGGGGAGCTATGATACTTTCAAAGCTCGCAGGCATAACAAGAGGAGTCATGCTGATTATAACGGCTGATGAAACCGAGGCTGACTCATTGGTATCCGATCTATCCCTGTACACCTCCGAAGTTGTGCAATTTCCATGGTGGGGCTCAATGCTATATAGAGGTGTTTCGCCTCAAGCCGAAATCTTCGGGAGACGTGTATCTGCGCTGACGCAACTTGTCTCCGCCAACTGCAAAATACTGGTAACTACACTGAGAGCTGCACTGGGGCTTTTACCGCCGCCTCAGTCGATTCGAAATTCTCTAATAGAGCTCAGTGTCGGCGGACAGATAGACACAGACGAGATGGCGACAACTCTGCAAAGATTTGGGTATACAAGAGTATCCAGAGTCAGTGTGCCTGGCGAATTTGCTCTGCGTGGAGAGGTGGTTGACATTGCCATCCTGGGCGAGGAGCAAGCAGTTAGAGTTGTATTCAACTGGAACAAAATCGACGAACTAAGGCGTTTTGATCTCTCAAGCCAGGTTTCCACTGCCTCGTTGAATCAGATCACTTTACATCCTTTACGAGAGGTGGTTTGGGATAAGGAAACAATTTCCACGCTTAGATCAAACCTCCCTGATGGAGAATTCAACGAGGTTATTGAAACCTTGGGAACGGAAAGAGATTGGCGTGGTGAGGAGATATTCTATCCGCTGGCCTTCGACAAGGCCAGCACATTGTTAGACTATCTCCCCGATCATTCAGTAAGTGTATTCCTGGATTGCCAACGACTTGAAATAACCGAAGCCGGCATGCGTAAAGAGTATAAGGAACTCTACGAGAGGGGCATCGAACAGGCTCTATCCCTGCCGACACCTGATACTCAGATAACTGATTTCAAAATATTTCAAAGGAACTCTGAGAGGAATTTCTACATACATTCGCTTCGCAAGGAAAGCTATTCAGAAATTTATGATTTTACATGCGAACCTGGTTATTCATTCCTTGGCAATATCCACCTTGTGATAGAGGAATTCGATCGACTTGGAAACGCAGGTTTCGAAATCTATGTATTTGCTGAAAGCGAATCTCAAGCCAGGAAAATTGAATATCTGTTGCGAGGGATACAGGCTGTTCACGTTATCCCCGCCTCTCTGTCCACCGGCTTTATGCTTCCGAAATCGAAATTGCTGGCAATTCAGGAAAATGAAATATTTGGTCGCAAGAATGGACATGCAGAGTCTGTCAGTAAGGTGGACAGCAGTGTAATCGATTCTTTTGTAGACCTTGAACCAGACGATCTGGTTGTACACATCAATTATGGGATTGGGCAATTTTTAGGTATAAAGAGGATTAAGACAATCGGTTCGGAACGGGATTATATTGCCGTACTCTATGGAAACGAGGAAACGATATTCATCCCCATTGAACAGGTTAATCTCATACAGCGCTATATAGGGAGCGGGAAGCCAAAATTGGATAAACTTGGCGGTTCGTCTTGGGAGAAAAGAAAGACCCGAGTCAAGCAGTCTGTCGTTGATCTGGCTGACAAGCTGGTTAAGCTCTATGCTCGAAGACAGATGATTAGTGGGTTTGCATTTCCAAAGGACGACAATTTTCAGGTGAGCTTTGAAGCAGCTTTTCCGTGGCAGGAAACCAGCGATCAACTAACAGTCATCAGGGAAGTAAAAGACGATATGGAATCCCCAAGACCCATGGATAGACTAGTATGCGGAGATGTTGGGTATGGTAAAACGGAAATTGCAATGCGAGCTGCATTCAAATCCGTTATGGGTGGGAAGCAGGTGGCCTATCTTTGTCCAACCACTATTCTGGCTGAACAACACTATGAGAATTTTAGTGAACGGTTTAGGAGATTTCCGGTGAAGATTGCCATGCTCAGTCGCCTAGTGGAACTGACCGAACGGAAGAGAGTCTCGAAAGAGCTTACATGCGGAGAGATTGACATTGTAATTGGGACACACAGGATATTCTCGAATGATGTGAGTTTTAAAAATCTTGGTTTATTAATAATTGATGAAGAACAAAGATTTGGTGTCAAGGATAAGGAAAGACTTAAGGAGTTGAAGACCTCAGTGGACTGCCTTGTACTATCTGCAACTCCGATTCCTCGAACCCTGCATATGTCACTTGTCAAGATAAGAGATATATCGCTGCTCAAAACTCCACCAAGTAATCGGCGTCCAATCGAGACATTTATTCAGCACTTTGAACCGGAGCTCGTTAGTAAATCGATCCGAAACGAGGTTGAGCGGGGAGGGCAGGTATACTATCTACACAATCGAATTGAAAGCCTTGAGGAAATGAAAAAATTTCTGGAGGACTTGGTGCCGGAGGTAATAATAGGAATTGCCCATGGACAAATGCAGGCCAGTAAGCTTGAAGACGTAATGTATCGCTTCGTTCATGGAGCTGTTCAGGTGCTTATTTCCACCACAATTATTGAGAATGGAATCGATATTCCCAATGTCAATACAATGATAATCGATCGAGCGGATATGTACGGTATCAGTCAGCTATATCAGCTGCGTGGAAGGGTAGGTCGCTCAAATCGTATCGCGTATGCATACTTGTTCTATCCTGAGGGCAGGCAAATCAGCGAATTGTCGATGAAGCGACTTCAAATTATTAGTAATCATACGGAACTCGGATCTGGTTTTAAGATAGCCATGAAGGATATGGAGGTTCGTGGCGCCGGCAATTTGTTAGGTGCCGAGCAGTCGGGTGATATCTACTCCGTGGGATTCGATTTATATCTAAAGCTCCTGGAGAATGCCATTCGAAAATTGACTGAGGGTTTGCAGAGAGATGAAAATAGCGAAACTTACTTAGAACTTGAATATTCGGGATTTATTCCAGATGAATATATCACTGATGAGTCTGCAAAGATGGATATCTACAAAAAAATTGCGGCCGTCGAGAAGGAGAGCGAACTTGAACGGCTAAATTGTGAGCTTAACGACCGTTTTGGACCATTGCCAGATGAGGTTCGTAGCTTGATATCGATTGCGGAAATCAGGATAATCTGCAAGAAATTAAGAGTTATCAGCCTTAAGGAGAGAAAGGGAGTAGTTCAGGTTAAGTTTGGGAGACTATCAATTGTTTCGGTTGACAAAGTTATGAATATGATTGGGAATTCCGGTGGCAGGGTGAAGCTGAACCCCTCCAAACCAGATAGTCTATTACTTGAAACCGGGAATGTGGGATTGAAGGGGAAGTCGATATTCATCAGGGAAAGATTAGAATCTCTTCTGTAAATCTATGAGTTTCCTCACTGTGTACTGTGTCCAATAAGTCGCATTTTGTAAAAAGTTATGTTCTCCGGGGCTCCAGAATATCAAAAGCCCAAAAAAAGGCCTATTGCGACTATGCACTTGATTGGATACTCCCTTTCAAGAAGGCAAAAATCAATTGGGGTGGAAACTGCCCCTATACCAGTCGATTCATAGTTGAGATTGGTTTTGGGATGGGTGAAGCCACCAGAAGATTAGCTATGGAGCACCCAGCTTGGAACATATTGGCAATAGAAGTATATAAGCCTGGTATCGGGAAGCTGCTCTGGTGGATAAATCAGGAAAATCTTAAAAACATCCGCATAATTGAACACGACGCTGTCGAGGTGGTAAGAGAAATGCTTGCGGAAAGGAGTGTGGACGGTTTTCATATCTGGTTTCCGGATCCCTGGCCCAAAAGAAAACATCAGAAAAGGAGACTGATAAAACCTGGCTTCATTGAATTGCTTGTTCGTGCATTGAAACCCGGGGCATATATCCATATCGTGACAGACTGGGAGTTTTATGCCGAGGAAATATATAATTTGCTCGAAAACACTGAAGGTTTGAGAAACCGTCACAAAAAGTGGTCGCCAAAACCAAGTTATCGTCCTTCAACCAGATTTGAAGAACGGGGGCTTGTCACAAATCGGAAAATTCGTGATATTATCTTTGAATTAGATAAGCTATGAGTGAAACTGATACCTTCCTTGCCAAGTTTGCGGATATCGCTGACAAACAAAATCGAATACCTCCTGAATTGTATGGGGAGTACTCGGTAAAAAGGGGACTGCGCAACAACGATGGTACCGGGGTTCTGGTCGGACTTACAGAAATAGGCCAGGTACACGGGTATATCATTGATGAAGGTGAGAGAACACCCGTTTCTGGTGTACTTAGCTACAGGGGCATGGATATCAGGGATATTGTCAGTGCATTTCAAGACGAGAAGCGCTTTGGTTTTGAAGAGACTGCATTTCTTCTGTTATTCGGAAATCTTCCTTCAAAACAAGAATTGGACGATTTTACCAAGCAACTTGGGTTTCTGCGTACACTGCCGGAGCATTTCACGGAAGATGTGATACTTAAGGTTCCCAGTGAGAACCTTATGAACAAGATGGCACGGGCAGTATTATCATTGTATTCGTTTGATCCGTCTCCGGATAGTATCGAAACCGCAAACCTTTTGAGACAAAGCGTACAATTGATTAGCAGGTTCCCATTGATTGCGGCATACACGTTTCAGGCTAAGAATCACTATCTCAATGGCGCGAGCCTCTTTATTCATTCCCCGGATAAGAACAAGGGAACAGCCGAAAACCTGTTAATGCTGATACGGGAAGACCAGTCGTATTCAGAATTGGAAGCAGAAATTCTCGACCTTGCTCTAGTTCTTCATGCGGAACATGGTGGTGGAAATAACTCCGCATTCACAACACATGTCGTTTCATCAACTGGCACTGATACATATTCAGCCATAAGCGCCGCAATAGGTTCTCTGAAAGGACCGCTTCATGGTGGAGCGGCGGAAAAGGCACGTATCATGATGCAGGACATAATGGATAAGGTGAGGGATTGGACCGATGAGGAAGAGGTAAGTGATTACATTGTTAAGATATTGAGAAAGGAAGCCTTCGATCGTCGCGGCCTAGTGTATGGAATGGGACATGCGGTTTACACCAAATCGGACCCCCGGGCTGAACTGCTTAAAAAAAAGATCTTCGAACTCTCTAATTCAATCGGCTTAGGAGATGAGTTCAGACTTTATGAAATTGTCGAGAAAGTCACTCCAAGGGTTTTTTCCGAGGTGACGGGAAAAAACAAAGATATAAGTGCCAATGTCGATTTTTACTCAGGATTTGCGTACAGTTGTTTAAACATACCACGAGATTTGTTTACCGTCTTGTTTGCGGTATCCAGAATTGTCGGGTGGTGCGCACACCGGATTGAAGAGACTCTCTCAGGAGGCAGAATAATCCGGCCAGCTTACCGGAGTATAACCAAGAGCAGACCCTACACGCCATTAGCGGAGCGAAGCTAGTATCGTGAGAATTTAAGAGATCGTGACGGCTACTTGTTCGAACTTGCACTGACGATATCCTGCGCGATTTTTCCACGCACCATGTCGTAGTGACTGAATTCGAGTTCGTAGGCACCCGTACCGGATGTCAACGCTTTCATATCAATTGCATATGTCAATAGTTCACCCTGAGGTACAATTGCCCTCACGCATTGAATTCCACCTCCAATCGGAGTTTGATCTTGAACCCGCGCACGCCTGGCTGAGAGATCTGAAAGTATTTCTCCGAGGTATTGGTCTTCGACAAACACGGTAAGGTTTATCAACGGCTCCAGAAGAACAGGACCGGCGCTTTCATATGCTTTCTTCAACGCCATCTTGGCCGCAAGTTTAAACGCCATTTCCGAGGAGTCCACTGAATGCTCTTTGCCGTCGTATACACTCACTCCTATGTCCACCATCGGATACCCTGCAAGAAACCCCTCTGTCATTGCCTCTCGGAGACCCTTTTCGATCCCCGGGAGATAGCCCTTACTTATAACACCGCCTTTGATATCATTAGTTAGCTCAAATTCTTCCCCTCTTTGCAGAGGTTTTATCCTTATGAACACCTTTCCATACTGGCCGTGCCCGCCGGATTGTTTCTTGTGCGTGTATTCGGTTTCAGTGCTTCTCGTAATTGTCTCTCGATATGGTACCCTTGGCTTGCGCGTCTGAACTCGAATTTTGGACTCATTCAGCAGTTTCTCAAAGATGTTGTTTATGTGCATCTCTCCCATTCCCGAAATGATGGTTTCCTTTGTTTCTTCATCAAATTTAATCGTGAATGTAAGATCTTGCTCAGCTACCTTATGCAAAAAATCGTTCATCTTGTCTTCGTCTCTCTTCGCTTCTGCATTGATAGCCAACGTGTAAACAGGGACGGGTAAGGCAAGGTTTTTGTAATGAATGCTATTGGCAGTAACAGCGATTGTATCATTTGTGTGCACGGAATCAAGTTTTACAACCGCGCCCAAATCACCCGCGATCAGCTCCGGAGTTTCATAAAGGTTTTTGCCATTTACTTTGAAAATTTTTGTTATGCGTTCTTTTTTCCCAACTCGAATGTTTATCACCTCACTTGGTCTGAGCACACCGCTTATCACCTTGAGATAACTTATCTTGCCCGAGAATTTGTCTATTACGGTTTTATATACGAAACCCGAAAAAGTCCCGGAGTCGTCGTACGGGATCGATACGCCAGATTCCTGAGGTTCATTTTCATGCCCTGGCATCGGACATAGCTCGGCTAGGACATTCAGTAAATCCACAATACCAGTGCCTGTGGTTGCAGAGCCGCATAATACCGGAACAAAGGTATTGTCTGCCATCCCTTCCTTTAGTCCCTTTAAAATATCCGGACCTTCGAGGATGCCATTGTCGAAAAATTTTTCGGTAAGCTCATCGTTCCCTTCAGCAGCCATTTCGATCAGTTTTTCCCTCCAAATCGCAATCTCTTTGTCCGAGGGTGTTTCAATCTCTTCTCCTCCAGCTCCGCTTGATTTCATGTGCAGGATGTCTACTATCCCGCTATGAGATGAACCTTCGCCAAGTGGTAAGTTGAGGGGTATAGCTATTATCTTGAACGTCTCCTTTATGCTCTCCAAAGATTTCTGAAAATCGGCGTGATCCTGGTCCATCTTGTTCACGAAAATCACTCTTGGCTTTTTTCGATTATCCAGCCTGCGCCAAAGTTTGATGGTTTCAATTTGTATTCCCGCTGGGGCGCTTATCACCATCACTGCTGTTTCCGCTGCTCTAAATGAAGACACTACTTCTCCTACAAAATCAGAGGATCCTGGAGTGTCAAGAACGTTAATCCTGGAGTTCTGCCATGGCAACTTCATCAGGCTCGCATGGATTGAGAATTTATGTTTAACTTCGTCTTCGTGAAAATCGCTTACAGTGCGTCCGCTTTCGACACTTTCGGCCTTGGGAATCACACCTGCCTGAAACATCATCTGCTCAACTAAGGATGTTTTCCCAGAGTTTCCATGACCGCAAATTGCAACATTACGGATGTTCTTCAGTGCCACGATCGCCTCCTGTTCATTGTGCATAGATATCCTACGATAGCTTCAATCAGCCGTCAATTGAAACCAAGATATTGCCGTCAATTATTCTCGATGACTAGCGTTCAAGTCTCTTGGCAAAATGGCTGAATTCCATTGAGAAGTTCCCACGTCCCTGTGTTAGACTTCTTAGTACTGTTGAATACCCAAACATATTCACTAACGGAACCTTGGCTCGCACTAATTCATAAGTGGGTCTGGATTCCATGCTTTCCACATGTCCACCTTTCTGACTCAGATTGCTGATGACATCACCTACTTGTTCCCGAGGACACATGACATCGATTTCCATTATGGGTTCCAGGAGTATTGGTGAAGCATTCTTGCACGCTGTCTCAAATCCTAGAGAAGCAGCGGTTTCAAAGGCAATTTCACTAGCCGTGGTTTCTTGAAAGGCAGCACTTACGAGCGTAACCTTGATATCGACGCAGGGATACCCCATAACTATTCCCGATGGAAAGGATGCTTCTATTCCTTTTTGTACTGCATTTTGAAATTGTTTCGGCAACTCACTTTTAGACAGAGCAGATTCAAAAAAATTTCCTTCACCTCGACCACGTGGTTCAACTTTGATGCATAACGAGGCCTCGTGTTCCCTGCCTGCAAGGGTTCTTTGATATTTTTCGCTTTGCTCTCGGGGCCTGGTAATTGACTCCCTATAGGTAACCTGAGGCTTCCCTACGTTTGCATTCACCTTGTATTCGTCGGATATCCTGGTTACCAGTATATCCAAGTGGAGTTCTCCCATCCCGGAAATTATCAGTTGTCCGGTTTCTTTATCTTCTTTAACCTCAAAAGTTGGATCTTCCTTGCGAAGATTCTCTAGGGAACTACGGAGCTTATCCTGATCGCTCATGGACTTCGGTTCAATGGCTACGGAGATAACCGGTTCCGGGAATTGCATGTTTTCAAGCAATAGGGGATGCACCTCACTAGCCAGGGTTTCACCCGTGCGAGCAAGCTTCAATCCCACAGCGACGCCAATATCACCGGCCCTCAGTTCTGTGATTTGCTCATGATTATTTGCGTGCATACGCAATAGACGATTAATCCGTTCGCGGCTTCTTCTATTCACATTGAATACACTGGTTCCGGATTTCAGAACTCCCGAATATATTCTGAGGTAGCTTAGCATTCCCATTTCTCTATCGTACTGGATTTTAAAAACCAGGGCGCTGAGAGAACCCGATACGGTTCTGGGAATAGTCACTTCTTCGTTCTTCTTAGCATGCATCACAGCAACAGGCCCAAGTTCTCCGGGGCAGGGGAGGTAGTTTATTATTGAATCTAGTAATGGCTGGACGCCCTTGTTTTTCAAGGATGAACCGGCTAACACGGGAACAAGTTTGTTGGCAATTGTGGCAGACCTCAGTGTTCTATTTATTGTCTCTGAATCAACGGGTTTCCCTTCAAGATACATATCTGTGATTTCTTCGCTGTAGGACGAGAGAGTATTCAATAATTCTTCACGCCATTGTTTCGCCATGGATTTATGCTCATCGCGAATATCGCGGTACTCGGTTTTTTCACCGTTGTCCTCTTGATTCCAATGCAGTTCACGCATTTCTATGAGATCGATATTGCCTTCATAGTCAGATTCCGCTCCAATGGGGATAGCTATTGGCACCGGGTTTGAATTCAGTTTTTCTCGAATTTCCTCTATGACAGCAGCAAAATCCGCTCCTACCCGGTCCATTTTATTTATGTAAACAATGCGCGCCACTCCATAGTTATCAGCCTGTCGCCATACTGTCTCGGATTGAGGTTCGACACCACCGACAGCACAAAACACGCCGATAGCTCCATCGAGCACTCTAAGCGAACGTTCCACTTCAGCTGTAAAATCAACGTGCCCGGGCGTGTCGATTATGTTGATTTTTGCACCGTTCCAATAGCAAGTTGTTGCGGCCGAAACAATGGTTATTCCTCGATTTTGTTCCTGGGTCATCCAGTCCATAGTAGCTGTGCCGTCATCAACTTCGCCTATTCGGTGGTTTTTATGTGTATAAAAAAGCATTCGCTCTGTTGTTGTTGTCTTGCCGGCATCGATGTGAGCTATAATCCCAATATTGCGAATGGCTCCACTGTTCTCCACCATATCTCGCTCCGCTAAAAACGACTCGAAGTCGAGGTTATCACATACCCAGTCAAGGAAGCAACGCGGAATTAACAAAGCCAGACTTGATGAGCAGTGGAAACTCAAGTAACCTAATGGAAGTGAAAAGCGCCAGAGAAATAGTCCCAGGCATGTGGATACCTATTGAGGAATCAGTCCTATGTTTTGTACGAAAACGTATGGATAAACAAGTCTTGTTGATTCACAAAAAAACGGGACTGGGCGCTGGTTTGATAAATGCTCCTGGAGGGAGAATAAAAAGAGGTGAAACACCAGAGCAGGCCGCTGTACGCGAGGCACGTGAAGAGGTGAACATCCATGTGGAAGAATTGTCATATTCGGGTGATTTGTGCTTCCAGTTCACGAATGGACACTCCATAAAGGGCTATGTATTCCAAACAGAAACCTGGTTTGGCAGGCCTCTTGAAACAACTGAGGCAATTCCTTTTTGGTGTGGTGAGGATTCAATTCCATACGATAAAATGTGGGTGGATGACGTTCTATGGCTCCCTCAGTTGTTGGCCGATAGGTATTTCAGTGGCCGCTTTGTCTTCAATGACCAAACAGCTATCAGTATGAGTCTGGATGTCGAGGCTTCAATTGAAAACCTCATATAGCGAAGCGACTCAGTATAGGCCCGAATATCAGGCCTCAAAGGGGGAAACTTAGATGCACGAGACTGTTTTTGACAAAATTCTGAGCGGCGACTTGCCGGCAGATTCAGTGTACGAGGATGACGAGGTACTCGCATTTCGAGATATCAATCCCCAGGCCCCTGTACATATTTTAGTCATCCCCAAGGCAAAATTCGCGAGATTTACAGAAATAGCAAGTAGACCCATCGAGGAAACAGGACGCTTTTTTTCCGCGATTTCCAAAGTGGCTACATCACTGAATCTTGATGATTCCGGTTATCGAGTAGTGATTAACAATGGTCGTGATAGCGGCCAGGCGGTGGAATATTTTCACGCACACATTTTGGCGGGCCGCAGATTTGCTTGGCCGCCAGGTTGACGCGCCAAATCCACAGCTCAGTGACTTCTTATGATGCTACAAAAAAATATTGTTCTGCTGATGGTTTCCTTTATCAGCCAAACCGTAATAAACGCAACCGATTTTTCTGTTTCGGATACTGACGCAATTGATATTGTACTTAGTGCGATAAATAGAATTAGAATTAGCGAGGGCTTGCATGCCTTGGTTTATGAAGAACCCTCATCACATGCGGCGACTCTTCACGCCGAGGAACTTGTTCGAAGAAAACTACTAAGTCATCGCAATTTGAATGGAGAAAGGGTGGCCGAAAGATATCGATTTGCCGGAGGGACTGGTACTAAGGCTGGAGAGAACCTCGGAGCAGGAGATTCCATTGAATCCATTTTGGTTGGCTGGATGAAAAGCCCATCCCATCGCAGCAATCTTCTTAATCCTGAATGGTATAGAATTGGCTGCGGCCAGGCTCAAACGGATAAGGGGCGAATAGTACTGGTTGCAATCTTCAGTAATTCCAGGTGGAAGAATTCATCCCTCGAGATTAATGGAGAAATTGCTGTTTTGAAGGGCCAGTTAGTGTCCCCCGAGGGCATCCCACCTCCAACAGTATCCATAATGATAGGAGGAAATGAAACTGGCCCTATATTGGCTGGACTGGGCGTGAAGCAAACGACATTTATTTTTCCAACTCCCCGGCCATGGCGAGAGGGCAGTGTGATTCCAATATTCTTGTTAGTTACAGAATTTGGATTCACGGAGCAGGCGGATCTTTTGTTGGTTAAAATTCCATAAGGACCCTGACATTAATTGGATAGTGTTGATTAGATGAACATAACTGCCGTTAGAGGCGCCATAGATATACCGGAAAGTGCCGAAGAACAGAATCAAATGGTGAAATCGGTTGGTAATCTAGTCAATTCACTATGCAACCTCAACCGAATTTCAGCAAAAAGGATAATTTGCGTTCAACTAACCCAAACTTCCGATTTAGTCAGGAAAAATGCCGCTGCCGCTTTAAGGGAAGCGATTCCAGAATTCAATCACGTTCCCCTTTTTTGTTCTCAAGAGCCCGTGATAGAAGATAGTCTACCGCGTACAGTGCGAATCCTGATAACTTGGCGGACTTGGCGAGGCAGCAAAATGACAAAACCACTTTATCTCGGTGCCGCACAGAAACTCAGACCAAAAACTATCGACAAAATATGATACGCAATGTTTGCCTCATAGCACGAGAGTTCGAGGGCATCGCCGGTGCCGGTGGAATAAAGGATGCAGTTCGCGGACTTGCCAACGCACTCTCCAAAAGACAAATCAAGGTTACAGTCTTCATCCCCCGCTATGCATTCGTTGAAAAAGGGAAGCATCTTTACGATGTTTCCCTGACAGTAAATGGTAGAAGTCATATTGTCAGTGTATCTGGTTTCAGAATCGAAGCAATTGAAATACGTTTACTTGATTCAGAATACTTTAGCAGTAAACAAGGGATTTACACTTATACCGAAAGTGACGCTCCAACCCCCGGTATGATTGGCAAAGGTCACCTCGATGTACATGAAATGAACACTGTGCTCCAGGCCGCCTCAATCCAAGGCATAATTCGAGAGGGCGAAGCTCCCGATATCATTCACGGGCACGATGGTCACACGGGACTTCTTACACTTTTCATGAGGAAATATCGAGTTCAAGGTTTACTTGGCAAAACCGGCGTGCTTGTTACAATCCACAATGCGGGGATAGCTTATCAACAAATAATCGCAACTCCAAGAATCGCCAGCAGGCTTACAGGCATTCAGGAGGATGATTTTGTGGATGGAATTATAGACGGAAAGGTAAATCCCCTGCTGATAGCCGGCACACACGGGCACATTAACACTGTCTCACCGGAGTATTCCCGCGAATTAATCAGTGGAACAGACAGACATTCCGGCAAGCTGGGATCCACCTACAGAAGTCGGAAAATACCACTAAAGGGAGTATATAATGGAATTGACGTCTCTTACTGGCTAAAAGAATTGTACAACCTTGATTTGGATCCATTATACGCTAAGCACTCACTACGCCGGGCTGTATGCCGCTTGCTTGAAGCCCAGGAGCTGACAAATATACGTGTATACGGTGCCCATCCCGAAACCGATGCACCTTGGGTGCTCTTCCACGGTCGTTTAACCGAGCAGAAGGGAATCGCTTCTCTGCTCGAGCTTCCAGCTAAACTGAAAGCAATGAATTATCCATATAGGCTTATAATCCACGGTCAGGGCAATCAGGATATTGAAAATGCTATTAAAACTACGGCAGAATCAAACTTCGAGTGGACATTCCTAAACGGTTACAGCGCCAAATTGGCTTCAGCATTAATTGCCGCCTCATCATTCATAGTAGTGCCCTCGGAGTGGGAGCCCTGTGGGCAAATCGATATGGTAGGACAACTTCTCGGTGCCCTGCCAATAGTACGATCTGTAGGTGGACTTAAAAAAGTCAGACACAATATTGACGGCTTCAGGTATTCCCCAAAAAAGAAGGATGGTCTGGCACAAGTTTTCAAAGTGGCTATCGCGGGTGAATGTGAAAACAAACGACGGTTGTCACTGATGCGGGAAATCGCAAAAAAGGCGATATATGGACGACGTACCTGGGATAAGGTTCTTGAGCGAGGATATCTTCCACTCTATGAAAAAATACGAAATAAGCATTGGACATAATTGACGCTCATCACCTGTTGACACTTTGATACACGGGTGGTAATTTCCTTTCTGATTACCTGCTATGCTTTCAGATTGCCATCTTAGCTCAGTTGGCCAGAGCACGTGATTTGTAATCTCGGGGTCGTCGGTTCGAATCCGACAGATGGCTGCCGTTGAAATGGGGAGATTCCCGAGTGGTTAAAGGGGGCAGACTGTAAATCTGTTGCTTCGGCTTCGAAGGTTCGAATCCTTCTCTCCCCAAAGTGGAGAATCCCCATCGGGACCCTCTATTTACGGGTGCAAAATGCGGAAGAAGCGTCCATTCGTGAAGTTTTGATATTCTCAAAACCCCATAGGATACCATAATCCATCGGAGGTGCTATGACAGTTCGATTTTGGGGAGTGCGAGGGTCTAGTCCAACACCTTTATGCCCTGAAGAGCTTCGGAATAGATTTGCCGCTATTTTTCAACGTGTCAGGCCGGGACATCTGCACAGTCCAGAAACTAGACAACGATTCCTAAGCAAGCTCCCTGCCGAGCTTTTTGGAACCGTCGGTGGAAATACTGCCTGCATTGAGCTTAGAACCAATGAGAATATAACCATAATTTTCGATACTGGCACAGGGCTTAGAGACTTGGAACAGAGGATCAAAAAAACCCGCGAGAGCATTGATGAGTATCACATCTTCCTGTCACATTTCCATTACGATCATCTTTTGGGGTTACCTTATTTTGGCCCGATGTATGATCCTCAAGGAAGAGTGACATTCTACAGTCCATTCCCGGCCATGGAGCAAAATCTCAAGAAATTCATGGTAGCGCCCTTCCATCCGGTTGGCTGGGATAGCTTTGCCGCAGAAATCCGATTTATAACCCTGCAAAAAGACGAGGTACTCACACTTGGAGGCGCTGAAATTGAATGGATACACAGAAATCACCCAAATGGCTGCAGTTCATATAAGGTGTCAGAGTCGGGAAAATCTTTTATTTACTCCACTGACACCGAGTTGACCGAGAAAGACTTCCAGCGGACGCAGAAAAATGTTGATTATTTCCAGGATGTCGATGCAATCGTGTTGGATACTCAATACACGCTTGGTGAAGCGATAGAGAAATATAACTGGGGCCACTCCTCATACAGTCTCGCGGTTGAATTCGTTAGGGAATTCGGCATACGGAGACTGTATCTGTTTCATCACGATCCCTTGAATTCTGATGCAACCATGGAAGATATACTTAAATCGGCGCAGTTATTTGACAAGCGCCTTGAACACAAGAATGCCAAATCACTTATAATTGATTTGGCAAGGGAGGGTTATACTCTGGAGCTGTAACAAGCAGGCCATCTTGGATGGTAGCCATATAATTTGACTTAGGGGTATAAATGGGAAGTGGTTCTAATATCCGAAATATTCTGTTTGCATTGCTGATTTCAATCCCGATTCTAATATCTCTCGCGGCAACTATGTACTTCGTGATACTGAATTCTCCAACCAGCGCCTCTGGCACACAAACCGCGGTTGAGATAGCTATTCGAAACGGAGATACAATTGCAACTGTGGCCGAGAACCTCAAGAACAAAGGTTTAATCAATAATCAGCAATACCTGGTTTTGCGTTATCGCATTCAACATCGTCTCGGAATCACAAAACAGTTTTTTGCAGGGCGATATCTGATAAACTTAGGAACTAGACCATCCGAGATTATTCGCATAATTACAACTCGGGGGTCCAATCTTGTCTATACTACACTAACAATCCCTCCTGGACTTACTTCTAGTAGGATTGCCAAAAGGATTCAAGATAGTGGACTCGCAGAATACAGTGATGTGGAACAAGCTATTATCGATATGGCAGCAGAATATCCAATAAGGGTGAATCCCGGAGGTTTACAGGGTTACCTGTTCCCCGATACCTATAAAATTGAGACTCCAATTGAGGAAAGCCAAGAAAATTCGAAGGAAACCGCCGAACTTGTGGTTAAGATGATGGCAGATAGATTTTTCAAAATCCTGGATGAGATAGATTCGTCATGGGTTCAACTTACGCCAACGCAGTTGCATGAAAAGGTTATCTTAGCATCTATTGTCGAACGTGAATATCGAGTCGAAGAGGAAGCTTCTTTGATAGCTGCAGTGTTTAATAATCGAATTTTTGCAGGAATGTCTCTGCAATCATGTGCAACTGTAGTGTACACAATCGAAGAAACAGATGCAGGTGCTCCATTCCGAAACGATTATTTGAAATTTAATAGGCGTATTTTTGAACAGTATCTTGAAATTCCGTCCCCATATAACACTTATTATGACCAGGGATTGCCACCAGGGCCCATATCAGCACCAAGTCGTATCGCCCTGAACGCAGCCTTCTTCCCTGCAAATTCCGATGTTCTATATTTTGTTGTGAAGAATGCCAGAGCCGGCACGCATACATTTACCCGAAATTATGATGAGCACCTGGATGCGAGAAGCGTCTATTTGACTCAATACGTAGTCAAAGACTGATATGCCTGGCATAATCCCACAAACCTTGATAGACGAAATAAGTCGAAGAGTAGATATCTTGGATCTTATTGGGTCGTATGTTGACTTATCGCATAAAAGCAATCGATGGTGGGGACTTTGTCCATTTCACACAGAAAAAACGCCATCCTTTTCAGTGAACCCCGATTCCAACCTGTATTACTGCTTTGGATGTCAAAAAGGTGGTAACGTATTTCGATTTCTAATGGAAATCGAGGGTTTAAGCTTCCCTGAGTCTCTCAGTTTACTGGCGGAAAAAGTAGGAATCGAGTTACCAAACACTAATCTTGTTTCCAAAACTAACAGCAATAATCGAGCAGCTCTTGAGGAATTATATGAGAAGGTTGCAAACATATTCAGATGGCTTCTACAAAACAGTCCGGAGGCAAAGCACGCTCGAGCTTACTTATCCAAACGCGGTGTCAGTGAAGAAATTGCGGAAATCTACAATATCGGCTGGGCCCCTTCAGATGGAGAGTGGCTGTACAACTACCTTCTCAAAGAGAATTATTCGCCAAAATTTCTCGCCAATTCAGGTTTATTCAGCCTGAAATCGACCAGATGGTCCTTCTTTGTCGATAGAATAATGTTTCCCGTAATGCCCGATACTGGACGAGTGATCGCGTTTAGTGGTCGCGTATTAAATGAAACCGCCTCAAAGTACATCAATTCGAGGGAATCCACGATATACAAAAAAGGCCAGCAACTTTATGGACTGGCTCAAGCAAAGCGGAGCATTAGACAGAATCGAAATGCCCTCGTCTGCGAAGGAAATATGGACGTTCTCGCATGCGCACAGGCTGGGATAGGGGAAGTTGTAGCCCCGCTTGGAACAGCATTCACCATGGATCAAGCTAGGATTATCAGCCGCTATGCGGATTCTATAGTAATCTTCTACGATGGAGACGAAGCTGGCAAAACTGCTGCAATGAAAACAGCTATGCTTGCTGAAAGCATTGGCTTACTCGTAAATGCTGTCAGTTTGCCAGTTGATTCAGATCCAGCCGATATTCTGGTCTCACAAGGCGTTGCTGAATTAAAGAAAATCGCTAAAAAGTCTACAAATTTTTTTAGCTATTTGTTAGACTCCTTCGCTGAAAATAATGGACCGGGTGTAAACGGAGAGTTTCAGAAGGAAATCCTTGGCAAACTGACACCTTATTTGAAGGCTGTGGACTCCGAAGTTAGACGGGAAGCGTATTTAAAGCAATTAGCGGATACTGTTAAAGCGGATCCTGTTACAGTTATAAGAGAGTATCGCTACCAACAGGGGAAAAAGCGACCGATTTCTTTTACAAAAAAATCTGAATCTGTTCCAGTCAATGACGAGTTATACCTGATGGCGGCTGTTGTCGTAAAAACGGAGCACTTCAAGACCCTAAGACAACTTTTACCCCCCGAAATGCTTAGGAATAGCAGAGCTTTGGCAGTTTATAGAGTTATGGACGAGTTATATGCCAATGATAGGAAGTTAAGAACGGAGTCAATAATTTCATTGCTGAATGATGAAGAGGTTAAAAAATACATACTCGGAAATGAAGCGGCGGGAATTTATGATAAAAATGCCGAAAAGACTATTATCGAAAAAATCCGTGTTTTGAGAACAAAATGGCTCAATGAAGAGCGATCGGAATTGATAAGGGGCCTGTCAGTAAGCGGCAATGAGAGCGAACTGAAGGATATCGCCCGTATGTCACGTATAAAGGCGATAGACAAAGAAATATTGAGTATCAGGTTAGGTAAGAATGATTGAACTCGAATCCAATCCAGTAATTTCTAAACTTCTGGAGCATGCTGAAAAGAATAAGACTATCAGTCTTGAAGAGCTTAGTGATTGGTTACCTGATGAATTAAGCAAAACTGATTCAATTAACAAGATAATAGCGCTTTTAGAAGCCTCTGGAGTTGAAATTACCGAGGATACCAGGTTAGTCACGGGCGAAGAGAAAACATCGGGAAGTAAAGAGGAAGACGGCGACTTGGATGAGAGTATCGAAACTGATTTAGATGAGGAATCCAACAGAGAACACGAAAGTGATAGTGATAACAGTGTAGAAAGAATAATAGAAAACGAGATAGTTTCGGTTCCTCAGCCCAGAAAGCTTATAAGCAACGATAGAGATACCTCGGTAGATGATCCTATACGTCTTTATTTGAGAGAAATAGGCAGGGAGAATCTTCTTACCGCCGAACAAGAAGTAAGCCTTTCCAAACAAATGGAGGAGGGAGAAAACATCATTACAAGAGCGCTGAAAACCTCCGGAATGTTAATCCCTGAATTCCATGAGCTTGCCCAGAAGACATCTAACAAAACGGAAGCAACTAGTGTGAACTATGCCAATAAGAAGGAGATTAGCGATTTCCTGGCGGAAAGACGAAGGATTAATCAGTTCTACAAAGACTCGATTGTAAATTTAATTACGCCGTTGAAACAGTATATGGACTTAAAAATTCGAATAGCATCAACTAACGGTACTGTTTTAACGGATAGAAAACTGCTTAATAAACGTGAAGCATTACTTGCAGATATATCTAAAATCGCTATCCATCAGGAGGAAATCGTTAGATTTGCCGACCTTTTTGCCGCGGCTGTTAAGAAGATAAAGCAATATCAACAGAAACAATATCGAATCGGACGGACTCTTGGAGTTCGATCCATGAAGGAAATACGGGCAATTGGAAGAGGATTGACAAAATCCGACGAACGAGAAGAAATTGAATCAAGACTTGATTTAAGTGTGGACGAAATAAAAGAATTTATTCGGCAGGTTAGAGTCACTGAGAAGAATTTGAGAGCTTTGGAAATCGATTTTGAGGCCCCCGTTAAAGAAATACTTGAGATGGCAAAAGAGATTGTTCACGGTCGTATTATGATGAAAACGGCTAAAGACCGCCTAATCAAGGCAAATTTGCGTTTGGTGGTTAGCATTGCCAAAAAGTATACTAACCGTGGTTTGCATTTCTTCGATCTTGTTCAAGAAGGAAATATTGGTTTGATCAAGGCTGTAGAAAAATTTGAGTATAGGAAGGGTTATAAGTTTTCCACATATGCCACATGGTGGATTCGTCAGGCCATAACTAGATCCATATCAGACCAGGCTCGGACAATCCGCGTGCCAGTCCACATGATTGAACAGATCAACAAAGTTGTCCGTGAATCGAGACAGCTAACGCAGATGAAGGGGAGAGAGCCAACCGATGAGGAAGTGGCGGATCAACTTGGTTGGACGATAAACAGAGTGAAGTCTGTAAAAAATGTAGCCAGAGAACCTATTAGCCTTGAGACGCCTATTGGAGAAGAAGAAGATTCTCTTCTGGGCGATTTCATAGAAGATAAGGAAGTTGAAAACCCAGCTATTCGAACTGCTTTCCGCATTCTTCAGGAACAGATGCAGGAAGTGCTGGTAACTCTCCCACCAAGGGAGCAGGAAGTTCTGAAAATGAGATTTGGTTTAGATGATGGATACTCTCTTACTCTTGAAGAAGTAGGCTTGTACTTCAACGTTACCAGGGAGAGAATCCGTCAAATTGAAGCTAAAGCTCTGCGTCGATTAAGACATCCAAAACGAAGTCGAAAGCTTAAGGACTATCTTGGAAATCAATAGGAGAGGAAATTATGGGAAAAACTTTTGGAAATTTGCAACAATTGCAGGAAATACTTTCAAAAAAATATGCTATAGAGCGGGAAATACTTGAAATTCCTAAGTCCCTTGAAACAAAAAAGGAAATCTTGAATCGACTAAAAAAGACATATGTCAGTAAGAATCAGGATTTTGAAGCAATCAAAGAGGAGATCGACCGCTTGCATCACGAGATGATTGAGGCCGAGCGCTTGAGGGAAAAATCCGAAACAAAAATGGATATTATAACAACTCAACGAGAGTATGAAGCCCTTGATAAGGAAATACGTGACTCATCTGAACGAGAGCAAAGATTCCGACGGGAAATTCAGAAGAGAGAGCGAGACATGAACGAGATGATGGCTTCCCTTGAAAGAGATGAACAGATGATAAAAGTGCAGGAAGAAGAGCTTAACTCTGAAAGCGATAAAATACAAGCCGAAACCAGCGATAAGGAATCGCAACTGGCTACACTTATAAAGGAAGAAAAGAAGATAACTCCTGATATGGAAGATGAGATGCTCTTTAAATTTCAGCGAATCATCCGCAATAAGTCTGGAGTTGGTATCGTACCTGTAAGAACCAACAATGTATGCAGTGGTTGTCATATGGAACTCCCAGCACAGTTCGTAAATGATATTCGGGGTAGTGAGGATATACAATTCTGCCCCTATTGCAGTCGAATACTTTTCTGGGAAGAGGATATCGGAGAAACCGCAGAATCCTATGATTTCGACAATGCGAATGTGGGAGGGCTTGCGGATCTGATTAATGACAATGTAGAGCTTAAGTAGACTTCGACAGGGTATTCTTGATACAGACTCGATTAAGGACCTTGCTTGTAGTCTTGGCAATCGGGAGATTCAAACTAATCTTGACGATTTGATATGGAATCATTGTTTACTAGAGATTAGAATTGTGAGGATTTAGCCGGTGTGACCGGTGTATGGAGGACTGAAGTAGACAGGCCGGGTCGCCGCTAGAATAATCTAGAGGAAAGTCCGGGCTCCGCAGGGGAGGATGCCGGGTAATTCCCGGGCGCCAACTTTTTGGCGACAGCCAGTGCCACAGAAAATATACCGCTTGGAAGAGATTTCTTTTCGAGTAAGGGTGAAAAGGTGAAGTAAGAGCTCACCGGGCCACCTGGTAACAGAGGTCGCGAGGTAAACCTCATCCGGAGCAAGATTAAGCAGCAGGTGGATTCCCCGCCCAATACCTGCGGGTAGATCGCTCATTATTGCGTCGGCGACGGCGAAGACAGATATATGGCGACCGTAAACAGAACTCGGCTTACCGGCCTGTCTTTTTTCATATGGTAAGACGCAGACGAAAAAAATTAAGAGGAGCTTTATATGCAGGATTAGCACTCGTATCTTTCACGGTGTTAGTCTATTTAGCGCTTAGCAAGGGAGTTTCGCTGTTTAGAAAAAAATCCAATATTTCGGGAGACAATGGCCCCATTGCGATTGCTGATTTGTGGGAGCTTGAAAACTATACTGAAGTTGCCGCAATTGCGGAGAAAGATTTGGAAGAACACCCTCTGGATAGAAACGCATTATTGTATGCTGGGTTTTCACGTTTTCATCTCGCGATTGCAAGGTTATCCGCAGAAGAGCGCAATTCGGATCTCGATATGTCTATCGCTTATTTACGCTTACTCAAGGCTATAGGCGATACAGGTAACTCGAAGCAAGTGGATTACACCCTCGGAAAGGCCTATTTGCTCAAAGGAATCTATTGGGCTGATTTGGCAATCTATTACCTCCAGGCTTCACTTGATTCGGGATACAAAGCAGACGATAGTTTCGAATTTATGGGTAAGGCTTATTCAATGCTAGGTGATGTTGAAAGCGCCCAGTTCTGGTACGAATTAGCAGCCGAAACACATCCTACAGATCGGCTCCTGATAACGCTCGGTGATGAAGCCTCAAAGCTGGGCAGGTATGAAAGCGCAGTGGAATACTATGAACGATCTATCAGTACTACAAAAAACGAGGAACTAAAAAGTAGAGCACTGTTACATCTAGGACAACTCTACTATGATATTGGTAGTTTTTTAATGGCGAAAGAGGTATTTGAGATATTAGTGGATATCGAACCGAATAACCAGGATTATCAATTCACTTTGGGTGAGATTTATTACCAGTTGGGAATGAACATCAAGGCGAGAAACGCGTGGCTTCTCGTGATTAGAATAAACCCCGATCATGTTGGTGCGCTACATCGGTTATATGATTAGGTGAGTATGGTGAAGAGGAAATGAGCGGCCGAAAAAAACTTCTCGGTGGCCTTACGTCAGATATTGGAATCGACCTTGGCACCTGCAATACTTTAATTTACATACGCAATCGAGGAATTGTTAGTAGTGAGCCGTCGGTTGTGGCAGTGGAACGTGGAACGAGAAAAGTTGTTGCGGTAGGTCATAGTGCAAAACAGATGCTCTGGAAAACTCATGGAGAAATAATTGCGATAAGACCTCTACGCGATGGAGTTATTGCGGATTTTGAAACTACTGAAAAAATGATTAAGTATTTTATCGGAAAGATTCAGAGTAAACGCTGGTTAATTCGAGGACCTAGAATCGTTATGGGAATTCCATCTTGTATCACAGAAGTTGAACGGCGTGCAGTGATAGAGGCCGGATACAAGGCCGGAGCAAGAGAAGTCAGAACTATTGGCGAATCCCTTGCGGCAGCTATTGGCGCGCAAATCCCAATCTTTGAACCTGCAGGACATATGATTGTCGATATCGGCGGAGGCACAACTGAAATCTCCGTAATTTCGCTAGGTGGTATGGTAGTAACTAATGCGATTAGACAGGGAGGAAACGCATTTGATATGGCTATCATCAAGCATGCCCGAAAAGTGCATAACTTGATTATTGGCGATCAAACCTCTGAACGACTCAAAATGCAAATTGGCAACGCATCGCCTGATAAGGTTATAGAAAAGGTAGAGATTAAGGGCATGGACGCGATAACCGGCCTCCCAAGACGTTTGGAGGTGGATTCCGTCGAACTCAGGGAGGCGCTCCAGGGCCCCATCAATGCGGTAGTGGAAGAGGTAAAAAAAACGCTTGGTCAAACTCCCCCTGAACTTGCGGCAGATATAGTCGAAAGAGGAATAGTTATGACCGGGGGAGGGGCTACTCTCAAAGGACTGCCGAAACTACTGTCAAAGGAAACCGGAGTTCCAGTAATACTTGCGGAAGATCCGCTATTATGTGTTGCAATAGGTGCCGGCCGGTATTACGAGCTAATAAAAGGCCGTGGCAGTAATGGTGTTCTTTACGATGCATTAGGTAGCTAAGGATTGATGGGAGAACACAAAAACGGTGGCACACGCCCTGAAGCCTTGCTCATCATTTTTCTTATCGTTTCTATATTGACAGTTGTTTTCTCAGTCGCTCTGCGTGAACGTTCGGAAAGAGGGGAGTGGAATGGCCGTATTATATGGGGAGTACAGCGTTTCATTGGGAAACTGACTTATCAAGTGAGAGACCTGTTTGGAACGATTAAAAGATTGGGAGAGATTAGACAGCAATATGAGATTGCTTTGGATAAGCTCAGTGAGTATCAAGGTTTTGAACGAAGTGTGATTGAACTAAGGCGAGAAAACGAGGAACTCAAACGACAGCTAGGTTATTCCGGTAGTATAGAGTACAGCAATACCCCGGCCAGAATAATCGCAAGAGATCCCTCAAATCTTTTTTCCTCCATCACAATTGATAAGGGGACCTCTGATGGAATAAAAGCCGGAGCTACCGTTACAGCATTTCAAGATGGATTTTTCGGGCTGCTCGGAAAAATAGTACGCGTTGGAAAAAAATCATCTCAAGTGCGTCCGCTTATCGACCCCGACCACTATGTGGCAGGACTGTTGCAAAAAAGCAGAATTCAAGGTCTAGTCGAAGGTTTGGGTAACGAAGACGGCGAACTTAAGATGAGCTATGTCCATAAATCTGCCGTGGAATTAATAAATGTCAACGATCTTGTGGTGACTTCGGGATTCAAATCACTTTATCAACGAGGAATTGTCATTGGCCGGGTTAAGGAAATACGTTCGAGGGAGTATGCAACATCCCTTGAGCTTACAATTTCCCCAGTAATCAATGTAACCCGAGTCGAATATGTATTCGTTTCGAAAAATGTTCAATGACGATACGGGTACTTGTAACGAGTTTTCTTGCATGTGGTTTTGCCATATTTCAGTCAACGACTTTGAGTAAACTAGTCCCTTCCAACGTTTTCCCGGATATCGCAATGATGATACTTGTGACATTGGCGATGCGTTATGGGCCTATTCCCGGGGAATTTTCCGGATTCTTAGTTGGACTCAGTATTGATACTATAAGTCTCGCTCCTCTCGGATTTCACGCCTTTATCTTTGTTTTGATAGGTTATCTATCAGGTAAGCTTAGAAGTTATCTCTCCTCTAATCTGATTCTTGTGTCTATTGTGGCTATAACGCTGGCTACGCTTGTTAAATATGTCTCTGCAATATTGCTTTCATTTTTTTTCGGGCTCAATCTGGGTTTGATGCGTTATTTTTCATTGCTCACAATTTGGGAACTTCTGGCAAATATTGTACTGGCGCCATTGATCTTTTTTGCGATATTTTCGATATACGACAGTGTTGATCGACACAAGGAGCACACAATTGAATGATCGTTGAGGATAGAAAAATATCTGGTTTGAAAGTTAAACTACTTGTACTTGGAGTGGTAGTTCTTTCCATTTTTCTGATATTCACAATATACCTTTTTAATCTGCAAATAGTGGAAAACCTGTTTTGGGAGAGTAGAGCAAAAAAGGTTTCAAGCAGGTCTGAACCATTGCCGGCACAACGAGGTTCAATCTGGGATAGAAATCTGGATATGCCCTTGGCATTGAATACCGATTCATTTGCAATCAATGTTGTCCCAGCCGAAATTTCCCCTTCAAATCCAAGAGACCTTGCTCATTCCCTTTCGTCAGTTCTCAGTCTTCAAACCGAAGAAATCCTCGATAAGATTCCCTCGAACTGGACCACCTCGTGGAATCGAATTGAGCTGAAAGGCGGCGTCTCCTATGAAGTAGTCGTAAAAATTGCGGAAGCCAGTGAAAGATATCCAGGCGTTCATTGGTCTAGCAAGCCTTATCGCTGGTATAATAGCGTAGGTTCTATCTCTCATGTCCTTGGATATGTTGGGAGTATCACGGTTGAGGAACTTCAAATCCTTTATAACGAGGGTTATGCTAACACTTCCAGCCTGGGCAAAACAGGAATCGAAAAAACCTATGACACCCTCCTAAGGGGTAGCGACGGACAAATATTCCGAACTGTTGATGCTAAGGGGAGAAGCCTAAGTGCAGTTGAAGGAACTTCTTTGCCAACGAATGGATTTGATGTAGTGCTCACTATCGACAGACATATTCAGGAACTTGCGGAGAAGGCGCTCGGTCCACGAAAAGGTTCTCTTATCGTTTTGAAGCCTTCAACAGGAGAGATTTTGGCCCTGGTCTCATATCCGTCTTTTGATCCGAATAAATTTACTGACAAGGGACCTGTTGATTTCAAGAATCTAAGTCTCAATGCTGATTCTCCTTTTCTCAATCGAGCTATTCAATCGAACTATTCACCTGCATCTACTTTCAAAATCATAATGGCAGCGGCTATTCTCGGGGAAAAAGTTGTAAATCCAGATATGGAAGTTAATTGTCGCGGCAGAATGGTTTTGGGGAATCGACAGTTCTATTGCCATAAACAAAGTGGACATGGCAGTGTCAACCTTCGTAAGGCTTTGGAGCAGTCTTGCAATATATATTTTGGTACTGTGGGAGTGAAATATATAGGAATCGATACAATATCGCGATATGCAAGAGAATTTGGTTTGGGATCATTAACCAGCATAGGACTTGATGGCGAGGTTGAAGGGTTAGTACCGGATAAAGGATGGAAGGAAGAGAGATTTCATTTACCCTGGACAGGAGGAGATACTCTAAATGCAAGCGTCGGCCAAGGCTTTTTGAGTGTCACTCCGCTCCAAATGGCCAATGTAATGGCTGCCATAGCCAACAATGGCACGATATATCGTCCACATCTAGTTAAGGAGATTCGGAAACCAGGTTTGGGTTTTGCGGCTGGGGCGATTCAAGAAAAAATAGAACCAGAAGTTTTGAGAACAATTGATCTGCTTGATCTACAAGATTATTTATTCCTGCAAGATGCACTGAGAGGTGTGGTTACGAGGGGAACTGGGTACTGGGCCATCAATACTGATTCTGTTGCCATTGCTGGCAAAACAGGCACAGGAGAAATCGGCTACAATGACAGATGGCACGATTGGTTCGTCGCATATGGACCATATCGATCTGGTAATCCCGAGGAGCAAATCGTTGTAGTTGCAATGGCCGAGGCAAGTGAAATTGCATATGATTGGTGGGCCCCCAAGGCTACCGATATTGTCTTCGAAGGAATGTTTGCTAAACGTACCTACGAAGAGGTAATAGCCGAGTGGCGGAGAAGAAAAGTCTGGTGGAGTTGGGATAATAAGGAACTGCCACAACCCGGCATACCCTATGTGGTTGAAAGTGTCATTGAAGGCTGATAGTAGATTTGAACGCGGTGAAGTCTTCTGCAATTGCGAAACTGGACGTTGTATTATTTTTCTCGGTAATCAGTCTGCAGGTTCTCGGTGTTGCGTTCATATATTCGAGTGGCATAACTTCAAGCGGTAATCAGGTTTCATCGGAGTGGATTAAACAAATAATTTGGTCTTCATCGGGATTGATACTGATGGCTGTTTTTGCTCTAGTTAATTATAGGTTCTGGCGACATTGGGCGATTCCCATATATGCTGGAACCACTCTCGTTCTTATTCTTGTACTGATATTTGGAGACTATATCAAGGGTGCAAGGGCCTGGATTGGCATTGGAGGCGTAGGAATACAGCCATCGGAATTCGCTAAGCTCTCTTTGATAATAATGCTTGCCTGGTGGTTTGAAGAACGGGCAGATGTCAAAAATAAGCTGTTTTCCTGGGTGGGTGCAATAATACTGTTGCTTATTCCAGTTTCACTTATACTCATCCAACCAGATTTTGGTACGGCCATTGTATACTTCCCAATTCTTCTTGCTATGGCCTTCGCTGCCAATGTTGGATTGCGCCTAATCATGTTCCCTGTGATTATTGGAATTCTTGTTGGTATGGGAGTATTAGGCTATGCATGGAGCGAGCATATATCCGAAGTTCCCAGCGGTTTTTTCCTCCTGTTCAAGGAAATGAGATTAATCAGAATTGCACTCCCGTCTTTGCTTGGACTCACTATTTCCATTTTCTTGGGGTGGCTTTTATTCAGGCGAAAATTTTATCTCAAATTGTTATACAGTTTCAGCATCGCAACCATTTCATATTCTGTCATTGCTGGAGCTGCAAGGGTTATTCGTGAGTATCAACTGATGCGGCTCGTGGTATTCTTGAATCCTCAAATAGATCCTCAAGGGGCCGGTTGGAATACCATTCAATCTCTCACCGCCATTGGTTCGGGGGGAATATCGGGAAAGGGATTTCTTAGAGGCACACAGTCTCATTACAGATACTTGCCCGAACAAAGTACCGATTTCATATTTTCCATTATTGCCGAGGAACTAGGTTTTATTGGAAGCTTGCTGGTTTTCACTCTCTATTCGATAGTGATAATAAGAAACCTTCAAATAGCCTATGCCGCTCAGGACAGATTTGGAGCATATATCGCGATTGGGATAGCTGCAATGTTCAGCTATCATATAGTGCAGAACATTGGAATGGCTATAGGTCTTTTGCCCATTACTGGCATACCACTTTTTTTCCTTTCTTACGGCGGATCAGCATCATGGACAGCATTTATATCGGTGGGTTTACTCTTATCAATTCATTATCGGCGAAATGAAATATAGAGATGGTAAGAGAGTATTGAAGTAGACAGAATATACATTATCGGCAGTATCGCGTGATTGGAAACCATCTACCAGTTTCCCGGAATCTCTCTGAGCTTGATGAAAAGACTTGAAAACAGCCAGGCTCCCAAAAAACCCGGGAGAATACTCAGAATGAATTTCATTCCCAAACCGATGCGTGTGATGAGAATGATGCCGAACAATCCGCCTAAAGAAGCACCCACAAGTCCAATAAGCCAAGTCACCCAGAACAGCCTTTTACTAATAAAACTGTTCTTAGACCACTTGATGATTAGTACTGAGATAAATGAGCAAGCCATGTAGGAACAAAACAGAATTATTTCCAGCATAACAAAAACTTCTAAACAAAATGCCTAAGGTTAGAGTTCACGGTTTTTATCGTGAAGGTCTGGATAGCCGACTTCTCCCACGTATACGGGTTTGCTGGTGATAGGTTTGAGACTACCCGGGATTCTACCATAAGAATACACAGCAAAACCAATTCTAAGGGTTTTACCCGGCATAATACCAACTGATGTCCCGTCCGGCAAAGTCTTTGGGCGACGGAGGAAATAAGGAATCCCGCAGCGTTCAATATCCTCTATTTTCCAGCCGGGTTGGTATCCCAGTAGATTATATCCTCTTCTAAGATCGCCGTCATGATATCCATCGGGATCATCGACATCGTATTCCCAGTCATTAACGAACGATCTAAACTTATTGCCCGGGTTAGTTTCAGTATTCTCGCTTCCATCTCTTGGATCAATGAAGCCCCGCGCCAAGACTTTTACTCCGTTGTTCACTGGGTAATCATAGCCAATAATTGGTTGTTTCCTTCTGTCGGCATTCGTGGCTCCGCTGGGATTGAAAGCAATATAAACAGCTTCTTGACTTCCATCATGCCCAATATAGTACTCTTCAAATTCTGATTTACCATATTCGCCCAATTTCAAGAAGCCACGCTCTCTTAGAATAGCATCCCCAGGTTGCATTTCATTGTTGGTTCCGATATAGGAATTCTCATCAAAATATCTCTCATCATCTCTAATATCTGGATCTGCGAGGCTGTAATAGATCTTATAGAATATGGCATAGCCGATTATATTTGTGTCGTTATCCGGAAAGGCAAACGCTATCACCGTTGGAGGAAGTTCCGGTTGTTCTGGATCATCAGATGCATGTACTCTGCTAAGCTTCTGGGGTTGCTCAAGCAAAGCTACTTGCGGCAATCCACAACCTACTACGATTTGCATCAGAAACAAGCAGATAATCATGCAAAAAATGTCGTACCCCGGACATTCTTCGACTGGGATAGCATGCATAGCGAACCTATGTTTCACGCGAGCAGATTTCAGACTACCTATACTCCTTTCAGTTCGCCCTCATAGTCAACAAGCTCAAAGATTGTGACTGGCTTATTCCTACCCTTAACACGTATATCATCTAATTCCCTCACAACAAACCTGTCATCATTGCTGCTAATCAGCTTATATACATCTTCGCTGATAATTATAGTAGTTCGATATTCCTTATTTACCCCTTCCAAACGACTTGCCAGATTAACTGAATCTCCCATGGCGGTGTAGTTTTTTCTACCTTCGCTGCCCATATACGAAACCATCAGTGACTCGTTTCTCTTAGATCCCGGATTGATTCCAATACCTATATTGACGGCATTTCCGTACTTCTCTTTGAATATCGGGTTGAATTTGCTAAGAATTCTCACTTGGGCAATGGCGGATTTGCAGGCTCTAAGAGCATGATCCTCCTGAGCTTTGGGTGCGCCCCAAAAAGCCATAATGGCATCACCAATGTACTTGTCCAATGTTCCGCCATACGCATTCACTATATTGTCAGTCATCAATGTCAAATATTCATTCAGAAAATCAACTAGCTGCTGCGCAGCAAGTCGCTCGGACAAATTTGAAAACCCTCTGATATCTGTGAACATAACAGTTCCATCGACATAGTCGCCACCCAATTCCGGCGGTGCAACAACCAATTCATCAACCAGTTCCGCAGCTATGAATTGCCCAAAAACACTTTTTATCTGGCGTTTATCTCTTTCAGCCATCAAGCCCCTGAAGATAACAACAGCAATAAAAGTGATAAACACGGCGGTTGTAGGTGTGACCCAATCTATCAGAAGTCCAAGACTGTCGAAAAGAATAGTTACTGCAAGAAAGGATATAATCAGATACCCTATCAGAAATGCTATCGACCAGCCTATGCCCTTCATGCGCGATATAAGAAATGCAAACAGCATTGTCAAAACAAGTAATATCAAAGCGTTAACTTGCTTTGGTAATTGATAAATGAAATTGTTCATGATTATGGTATTAAGCGCATTAGCATGCATTTCAACTCCAAACATCAAACCCATAGGTGTTGGTTTTTCATCATCGGCCATGCCTATCGTAAATGCACCAACCATGACTATTTTTCCCCCCAGACCGTTTGTGTTGGGCCAGTTCTCTGTATTGAGATCGGGGGCATTCCTCGCAAATCTAGCGTAGCTGCGAACCGGGAATGTTTGGTGTTCCCCGGGATTCGTTGATGATTTACCACCCATGAAATTGATCATCATGTTTCCAGATTCATCAATTGGTATCTGCAAGCCGTTTAGAGAATTTTTGGAAAACTCGTACTGAACCCACTTACCGGAAGCAGTATCCCATCTCATAGGAGAAGGGATAAGTATGTGCGATCCATATACAACTTCCAAGTCGTCAAAAGTTTTATTGAAGTATTTCAACGCAAGTGTCAGAGTTATCGCTGGTATGAAGTGATCTTCATAGGATCGTATGTAATAGGTTCCTTCGTCAGCACCACCTGTTCTCCTCTTCAAGCCTTGACGCGAAATATCTCTACGGAGGTTTTCAATTTTCTCTGTGGTCAGCGGCAAGTCTACCGTCTCAATAATTCCGTCCATATTTTCCCAAGCGATATGTCCCCGCTCTTGAATTCCAAGTTCTGTGTCAATAGTTAGGGTATCTAATGGAATTTCCTTCGCTAAAACGCTATATCTGGAAACCAATTGCTGTCGCCGATAAACCTCATCATCATCCGCTCCATAGGAAGCATGCCCAAATGTGCTTATCGCTTCACCATAAGGTCTAAGTGGTGACTCAATACCATAATTTGCATTAACCTTCGACAAGTCACCCTGAATGTTTTTAATCTCACCATGCTCCTCTATCAGAACTTGGAATCGATTTATTAATTCCTCTCTGTTTGTTGTCGCTATTTCAACTTTCGCATGCAAAGTTTGAAGAGCAACTCTGTTATTGCTCTTTATTGATTCCAAGAAAATGACATCCTCAAAAGCCCTTTCAGAAATTTCGTTGAATAGAAAGTCCAAGAGAACTACCGATTCTCGCTGTTCCTGTTGCTTAATCCGTGTAAATGAATTTAAAAGATCGGCATGGATGCGTCTAGGAAAAGGCCATCTTCCGAACTGTTCCAGGGTTCTATTATCAACCCCGATTACGACGATATCGTTGGATAGCTTTGCGGATTTTATTTCATCCGTAAATCCCGCCCCACGTTCTTGAACCTGCCAAGTGTTTTTTAGTTTGAAATGCAGATCCATTAACTGTATTTCCAGGTTTTTGAATCCCTCAAGAATGATGCCTATAAACATGAAAACAAGGAAAACAAGCAAACCTATAACTAGTCCGAAAACATTGGGAGAAAAAAAAGCTCGTTTTAGATTACTATTACCCATGCTAACCCCCTGGGCATAAAACTAATTATCCAATCCCTTTCTAAAATCTGCATCAAAAACGGCTTTCAATTATTAAAATACGGGTTTTGGATAAGTCCGTCCACCGACTATTAGGAAACTTAGCTGCCAGTTCGTAGTAGTGCTTCAGCGCTTCTTCAGTGTCACCACCATAAGTTTCCGCCACTCTTCCAAGATTGAATAGAGCCTCGGGTACGTCAGGTGATACTTCGGTGTAATTCTCGACCAAACGCGTCCAGAAACGAATAGCGTCATTAATCGAGCCTAATTCTTCCTTAGCCGCGCCTGCATTATACAGGCTTACAGGCGCCAAATAGCTGTTTTTCCATTTTTCAGCCACCGATTCGAATGCCAAGGCTGCATCCTCCCATTTTTCGTACTCTAATGCCATAAGACCACGGGTAAACAGTGCCCTTTGAGCCGCAAAGTATTTCGGGTACTTATCAAGTGCCTCTGCTATTAATTCCTCAAGTTCGCCAGCTTCCCGCTCTTCGGGATTATCCTGCAGCCACTCAGTGTATGCGTCCTGGATATCTTCAGTCAGTATTTCGGACTTCTCCTCCTTGCTCTCCAACACGAAATCTAAAATCAAAATTCCTGCCATTATCACTGCCAGGATTATAAAAAACAGTGTTGTGAACTTCCAATTCCTGGATAGAAAAGCACCCACACGTCCTTCAGAGCCCTGGTTGCTGTGTTCATTATTCACTTAGGTTCATCTCCGTTTAAATATCGATATTCAATTCTTTTATTATGCGCGACAAGTACGTTCTTTGGATTCCCAGTGTGTTTGCGGCAATCGTTCTGTTTCCGTCGTGTTCTTCCAGAACTTCTCGAATGAAATTCCTCTTGAAAAGCTTCATCGCACTTTTCAGATTTCTTTCGACGTATTCAACCGCATTACTTTCTTTGTTTGGTAAAGCAAGTTCGTTTAGCGTGATTTTTTCTTTCCCCTTCCCCATTATAACAGCTCGTTCAAGAGAGTTCTGCAACTCTCTGATGTTCCCAGGCCAGCGATATAGAAGCAATGCGCTCATGGCCTCTGTGCTTAAACTAGTTGGAGAATCAGTATTATTGGTACTATGCTTCTTTAGAAAATGTTCCGCCAGAACTGTTATATCATCTAGACGTCCCCGCAATGGAGGAAGTGCTATTTGCAGTACTGCAAGCCTATAGTATAAATCCTGCCTGAATTTACCAAGTCGGACGCAGTCTTCCAGCTTTCGGTTAGTAGCTGCTATCACTCGAACATCACTTTCCAGCTCGATTTCATCGCCAACGCGCTGAAATCGGCCATCTTGAAGAATTCGGAGAAGCTTGCCCTGTGCGCTAAGTGTGAGCTCAGTTACTTCATCGAGAAAAAGTGTACCCAGATTGGCTCTTTCAAAATAGCCAGTTCTGTCCCTTATTGCATCCGTGAATGATCCTTTGGCATGGCCGAATAGTTCTGATTCAATTAGATGATCTGGAATTGCGGCACAATTCACACTGACGAACTGATTGTTGCTGCGTTTCGATTTCCGATATATTCTCCTGGCCAATAACTCCTTACCAGTACCGCTTTCACCTGAGATCAGTACTGGGAAATCGGAAGACGCAATTTTTTCTGCCTGATCAAGGACTTTTTTGATTATCTCACTCTTCCAAACCATCTTGTACTCTTGCTTCTGTGTTGAGATTAGTTTCTCGCTTAGATCCATTTTCTCTGCAGCCAGGCTAGCGATTGCAAGGGATCGAAGTGAATAGAATTTCATAAAAAACCACACTCATCGCTATAAAGTCAAAACCACCGGCAAGCTTCGGTGACGAGAAAACTTCACCCACGATTTTCTATGAATCCTGTTTGTCTTCAAGCATATCAGCAAGCGTATAAGAATCCTCACCTTCTTCCTTGTTGTTCATATATTTCGATATTTCAGCCTGTTCTTCACGATATCGCAGCTCTCGTATGGATAGGGAGAGCTTCTGTTTATTCGGGTTTATTTCATTCACAATCGCCCGCAATTTGTCTCCAATTTTGTACGTGGCAAGTTTCTCATCCGGATTCTCTCCTTTTGACTCTATAAGATTGTTCTTATGAATAAGTCCTTCAATCCCCCCTGCGACTTTGACAAATATACCAAAATCTGTCTTATAGGTGATTTCGCCTTCCACTATTGAGCTCTGCGGAAACTCATCGCTAAACTTCATCCAGGGATTTTCTTCGAGTTGTTTTACACCTACTCGTATTTTCCGTTCTTCGGAATCAATATCTATAACCACAGCATCGATGGGTTCATTCTCAGTTAAAACAGTGTTGACATTGCGAATTTTTCTTGCCCACGATAAATCGTCCACATGAAGAAAAGCATCGATACCTTCTTCAAGCTCGACAAAGGCTCCCATATTGGTCGTCTTCTTGACAATCCATCTTCCCTTGGTACCTAACGCATATTTGATTGCAATATCATCCCATGCGTTGGGGAGCACTTGTTTCAATCCAAGTGATATACGTCCCTGGGGTATGTCATAACCGAGAATCATGGCTTCACATTCATCGCCAACTCGCAATAAATCCTTGGGATGTTTTACACGTTTCACCCATGATAGCTCCGAAATATGGGCAAGTCCTTCAATACCTTCTTCTATTTCGATAAATGCCCCAAAATCGGTAAGTCTAGTTATTCGACCCTTGATTATTTGATTGACGTGGTATTTCTCTTCAAATGTCGACCATGGATCGAGTTGAAAATGTTTCAAAGACAGATTAATCTTCTTTCCTTCGGGGTCGAGGCGAATCACTTTCAACTCAATTTTCTGTCCTTTCTTGACATAATCCTTTGGTCGAGTAACATGTCCCCAGCTCATATCATTCATGTGGAGCAGGCCATCAAAACCGCCCAAATCCACAAAGGTTCCAAAAGATGTGAAGTTCTTTATGCATCCCTCGACGGTATCGCCTATTGAAACCGTGTTGAAAAACTCCGTTCTGTTTTTTTCGATCAATCTTTCGAGATAGAGTCGCCTAGTCAAAACTATGTTAATCTTTTTCTCGCTGTATAGCCTATCGATTATGAACAGAGATTCGAGTCCAACATATTTCTCTGGATCGTTCACTCTCTGCACATCCATTTTGCTGATAGGGCAAAATGCTCGAGCCCCATGGCCCAGGTCGACTTCAAAACCTCCCTTGACCGTTTTGGTTACCTTGCCATTAACAGGCTCTCCCGAATTGAAGGCTTCGCGGAGAGACTTCCAAAAAACCTTCATATCGGCTTTTTTTTTAGAAATAATTACCTCGCCATGGCGTCCTTCACGTTTAATCAAGACAGTAACCACAGTATCGCCAATGGAAGGAACTTCACGGAACTCTTCTACGAGAACCTTCCCTTCAGATTTTAACCCAAGATCCAGATAGACATATTCGCTGTCTACTTGGATGACTTTTCCCTTAATCAACCCCCCTTCCTCCAGCTGATCAAGGGTTTTTAGATACGATTCCTGCAGCTGGTTCTGATTACTCTCCTGCGCGAAGGCATCCGGCTCGGGCATATTCACTCCTGGGGATTTTGACATAATAGATGGGCATCGACCAATCCTCTAACTCTCTCACAAACCTTTTCAAAAGTCAAGTCGGAGCTGTCTATCACCACAGCATCTTCTGCAATCTTGAGAGATCCTTCAATTTTGTTTTTATCACGTCTATCCCGTTCCTGCAATGATAGTTCGAGCTCTTCGATACTCTGATTACTGGTACTCTGATTAAAACGACGCCGAACACGCACATGCAGGGCTGCTTCAAGATATATTTTTAAATCGGCATTGGGAAAGACAACAGTTGCCATATCTCTACCTTCAGCAACAAGATTTGTCGATTTTGAGATGCCTCGAAGCTGTTGATTCACTATGCGACGAACTGGCACTATAGACGAGACGATTGACGACCAACTGTCTATAAGACCAGTTCTTAAGAGTCTATCTATGTTCTCACCATCAAGATTTATGCTATCACCACTGAGCTCGATTATGGCGCTTTCAGCTGTCGATATCACTTCCGGTGTGTTTCCAATATCCAAACCTGTTTTATGAATTTTTACAGCTATCGCCCGGTAAAATGCTCCCGAATTCAAATTTAGAAACCCAAAGGACTTCGCAATCCATCTTGCCAGGCTGCTTTTACCCACGCCAGCGGGGCCGTCAATCGCCACTACCATCATTTTCTCCATTTAGAATGCGCGGCTTCACCCTGCATGCGCGCATATTTCATCAGGGCCTTAATTTCGTTTACTTTCAAATAACGAAAATGTCCAGAGGGAATGCCTGCAATTTTGACTGGCCCGATTCGAATTCTATGTATTTTCTTAACGCTCACCGACTCAGACGAGAAGACTCTGTGCAATTCACGGTTTTTGCCTTCAATTAATACTATTCTTGCGCTTCTTGGTCCAACTTTTTTCGCAAGTACGGCATTATACCGTATTCCATCTATTACTACTCCCCTGCTGAAACGCTCCATTAAATTATCTGGTATAAGACTTCTTGTGATTACATGGTATTCTTTTTCGATCTGACTGGATGGATGTGTAAGAACTCTTGAAAAATCTCCATCGTTGACGAAGAATAGGAGCCCGCTTGTCATGTAATCAAGTCTTCCGACATGAAAGATCCTCTCTTTTATCACCACATCGATTAGATCTTTCGCCAAGGGTCTGCCCTCAGGATCAAAGTCAGAGCACAGATAGCCTGAAGGTTTGTGCAGGGCAATATAAACCTTTCTTTTTTCGTCTTTTACCAGGCGTCCGTCAAATCGAACGACGTCATCAGGAGTGACTTTGAAGCCCAGCTTTGTAACAAACTGCCCATTGACGCTAACTCTGCCTTCAGCAATGATTTCTTCGCACTTGCGACGTGAAGCTATTCCTGCCCGAGCCAGCCTGAGTTGTAGTCGAATGGATTCAGGGGTTTCCATTTACGGAAAACTTCTTGTCATCAATCTCGTCAAGTTTTGGAAGCTCAGAGATGCTTCCCAGGTTGAACCGTCTTAGGAATCCTTTTGTTGTCCCATACAGTGCCGGCCTACCTGGTGTATCTTGACGCCTGATTTCCTTGATCAGATTTTTATCTCTTAAGGCACGAATCACACCATCAGCTCCAACTCCCCGTATAGTCTCAATTTCCGATCTTGCTATTGGCTGGGAATACGCAATAATTGACAGAGTTTCCAGCGCGGCCCGGGTTAAGGAATCACTTCTCTCCTTTCCATAATGGCCTTTGAGAATTTGCCACAGGAATTCTTTGGGTGCAAAGACCCATCCATTTGGAAATCTCACAAGTCGGACTCCATGAACGTCCGTATTGTAGTGGGTTTCCAGGATTTTTAGGCTTTCGATTACCTCACCGCTGCTCAAACCTGTGATACAGGATATTTTCTCCTCATCAATTGGTTCGTTCTCCAGCGACAACACCACCTCAATTAGTGCGCAGTTTTCATTCATAGCCTTAGTTCAATCCCAGACTTCTACCAGTCTTATTTGTTCGAAGCTATAATACGAACATTTTCGAATGGTCCATTCTGGAGCACATTTATCATCCCTATTTTAGTCAATTCCAGAACCGCAAGAAAAGCGCTTATTACTTCCATCAAAGAACTGGTGTTGTTGCAAATATCGTAGAAATCAAACTCATTTTTCATTTCAAGAAATTCACTAATAAGAGTAATTTTTTCGTTTATCGAAACTTCTTCCCAAATACTGATTGCAGCCTCACTTCCAAGACTCTTCGTTAGTTGACTGAAGGTTTTCAGAAGATCCAGGATATCCATTTCTTCCCACGATTCTTCCTCAACTGGAAAAAATGAAGCCACTTGAATTCGTTTACTTCTAATAATCCTGCCAAATTGAACCTCCCTGCTAGATAGTAAATACGTCAGTCTCCGGAATTTCTCGTATTCTATCAGGCTTCTAACAAGTTCTTCCCGTGGATCATCTAAATCGTCCTCAAGATCAATATCAATGGGAAGTAGCATTTTCGATTTGATATTGAGAAGTGTAGCGGCCATTAGATAGAAATCCGAAATCTCATCTAGATTGGGTTTGGAACTGTGTTTTAAATAGGCAAGATACTGCTCGGTTATCTCTGCAACAGGAATATCGTATATACTGAGCTCATTTTTTCGGATAAGAAACAGAAGCAAGTCAAGTGGACCTTCAAAGCGGTCCAACTGATATCTCGGTAATCTGTCGACGGAGTCGGTATCAATATCGACGCTCACCTTGTGTACAGTTCAACCTTTTGTTCAGAGAGTTTTTCGGCTTTAATACTCCATGGAACGCCATCTCCTGGATCGACAAGATCTGGATTGAGATCCAACAGCGGCTTTAGTGCAAATAATCGCATGTGCATGGACTCATGTGGCACCGTCAAGTAACTATTTGAGTCAATTTCGTAAGTCGCACAAATGCTTTCATAAACAAGGATATCAATATCTATTGTACGTGGTCCTTTCTCAGTAATTCGTTTTCTTCCAATTGTCTGCTCGATTGTTTGGGTTTTATTCAGGAGTTCTTTCGGTGTGAGGACAGTTTCACCTCTGACAACGGTATTTAAAAAATTAGATTGATTGAGGTAGTCTATCGGAATTGTGTCGTATATCGGAGCAATTTGCATATCGGCAAGAATTCCACTGAGTTTTTCTATTGCTGATTCAATGTATGCTAGCCTGTCGCCAATGTTGGAACCCAAACCCAGCCAGACAGTATTCACTGGGGTTTACTTGTTGTGGTCATTCGGAAACTCTCTACTGATCGATCAGAATCTATGGAAGCACCTGTAGACGGCTTTCCATCGGGTTCAGAGGAAATCTTTTTTCGCAGTTTTGCTTCGATATCCAAGGCAATTTTCGGATTATCCTCAAAATACTGCTTAGCGTTTTCCCTACCCTGCCCTATCCTTTGTTCTCCCAATGAATACCAACTGCCACTCTTGTTAATCAAGCCGTGAGTCAATGCCCCATCTAGAAGACTGCCACTTCTTGAGATTCCCTTCCCAAACATTATTTCCAATTCTGCTCTTCGAAATGGAGGAGCCACCTTGTTTTTTGCAATTTTGATTCTAACCTTGTTGCCTATCGCATTTTCCTGACCCTTTGCAATTGTCTCTATCTTCCTCACCTCTAATCTCACAGATGCATAGAATTTGAGAGCATTCCCACCGGAAGTAGTTTCGGGATTACCGAACGAGGTACCAATTTTCATTCGGATTTGGTTGATGAAAAACAGACAACTTCCAGATTTGCTAACACTTCCAGTAAGTTTGCGTAAGGCCTGACTCATTAATCTTGCCTGCAGCCCCACGTGTGTATCGCCCATATCACCTTCAATTTCAGCGCGTGGAGTCAAAGCCGCAACAGAGTCGACTACAATAATGTCTATACCTCCAGATCGCACAAGAAATTCCGCAATTTCCAACGCCTGTTCGCCAGTATCGGGCTGGCTTACCCAAAGATTCTTTATGTCAACTCCCAAATTGCTAGCATAAAGAGGATCCAATGCGTGCTCGGCATCGATAAACGCCGCCACTCCTTCCCTCTTCTGCGATTCGGCTATGGCATGCAACGCCAGGGTTGTTTTTCCCGACGATTCGGGGCCGTAGATTTCAATTATTCTACCCTTTGGATAACCACCGACACCGAGTGCTTCATCCAGCACGATCGAAGCGGATGGGATTGTTTCGACTTTGACCATGGGCCTGTCGCCCAGTTTCATCAAAGAACCTTTCCCGAATTGCTTCTCTATCTGCATTCTTGCTGCATCAATAGCTCTTTCTTTTTCCCTGTTAATCTTGGATTCTATATTTCCTCCCAACTTAACCATCACATCGCCTTCTTAAATACCCACAACCATTAAACGTTCCTTATTACTTGAACTTATGCAATAATATCTTACAGCCTGCAGTTCCACAAGTAGCACAAGCTTAGCAAAGTTTGCAACCGCGACAGTGGTGAAAAACAGCTTATCGGAGGAAGTGAATCGTTTTCCCGATAAGAATGAAATCCTCATGCTGTGGTTCCACTCTGGCGAGTAGTTCCAGAGGAAGCTGCTCCATAACAACCGGGAAGGGTATTTCAGCTCCAACCCGTCCCTCCAGTATTTGTTCCTTATCCATACCTACCAAAAAATCAAAGCGTGTTGCCTCGGAATCACTTAGAATATTTACTGCCAATCCGCTCCAGAGCACCCAGACTCCTTCGAAAAGCCATGGATTCTGCTTTACTTCCCCGTATGTGTACGAGGTTTCGAGGTTATCTATAGTTGGTTCACCGAGTAATTTCGTGAGTTCTATGCTTTGCTGGCGCATTTCCTCAGTCGCGTTTGAGTATTTTATCTTGTTCAGTTCATAACGAGCCCTGTTATCTTCGTAGGATTGATAGTATTTCAGGGCCGCTTTGACAACTTTTGATAGCTCCTGATTTGTCAGTGGATAAAATACATCATCCCTCGCTTCAGTTTGTGGGCGTTCTGATTTCAAACTCTCGAAACCCGATCGATAATTATTCTTTATCAGAGGACCTAGTAACATGTCTTCTGATTTCCAGATATAGAAACCAACAAGAATACCCAGGAGAACCATAGTGAGAATCAAAATTTTGCCGGGCCATCTTGGCCCTATATGTGGTAGGAAACTGCGCGGTTCAAATGTTTCAAGAAACCTATCTTGCTGAAAGAGATCAGGAATATTCTTGAGAGTTTTCAAACCTTTGCGAGCATATTTGTCGTCAGGATAATCCTCCAAAACTTCAAGCCAAGTTTTAACAGCACTCGCGGGATCTTTTCTCTTGAGATAATTAACCGCCAAAGACAGTCGTGCTTCAAGATGGTTTGGTTCTGCCTGGATGCCACGGGTTAGGTAGGTATCAGCGTCTTTCAGCAATCCTGATTCCAAGCAAGCTCTGCCAAGTATCGTATAGTAAATTGGGTCTTCTATAAATAACGGGACTTTGGGTTCTAAGAAGCGTATAACTTTTAGACTTCTACCTCTTGCTAGCCAGCGTTCTGCGCGTGCCAGAGCTTTATTGTAAATCTTCATTTCCTGATAATTCTTCGGTAGTAGTACTATATCCGATATCTAAGGCTGCTTTATAGTTTTTTGCCATCTCAGATTCATCCTTAAGATGCTTCCAGTATCGTAGCGCCAGTAACACAAGCGTGGATGAGTTTCTTGACGCAGCCCATGCCTTCACGATTATCAACAGGGAAGTTTTGAAATTACAACCTACTTCAAACGACATTTATCCAATATTTTTTCAGGGTTTTTCGCATCAAAAAAAGCAGAACCCATAACAGCTGCATCAACCCCTGAATCCCAGATTTCACCAGAATTCTCCAGTTTGAAACCCCCATCAATGCAAATCAGGAAGCTGCCACCTTCTTCCAGCTGTATTTTTCTAAGCCTCCTAACTTTTTCCAATGCTTTTGTTATCATCGTCTGCCCACCCCATCCGGGATTAACTGTCATGACTAGCACCTGATCAACGACATCCAACAATTCCTCAATTGCCGATATGGGCGTCGATGGTACGATTGCTATCCCCGAACTGATTCCCAAGTCATTTATTTCCTTTATCAGCCTGTGGGAATGAACTTCCGCTTCAATGTGAAATGTGAAACGGTCCGCTCCAGCTTCCACAAAGGCGTTGAGATGATTGCCAGGTTTCATCGTCATAAGATGCACATCCAAAGTCAAATTGGTAAGTCTACGGATTGATTGTAACATTTGCGCACCAAATGTTATGGGAGGCACAAAAACTCCATCCATTACATCAAGGTGAATCCAATCTCCGCCAGCTTGCTCAATTAAACTGACAGCATTCCCAATATTTCCAAAATCTGCACTTAGTATTGACGGGGCAATAATCCTTTTCTTACTAATCACTATGAGATGATTATAGACTACTAAACGATGGATTCCAAGTTACTACCTTGTTGACCCTAGATGTCTAATTCAAATATACTTCTGAAAAGGCCATCCGATTAAGATGCTAGTAGATAAAGATGACGAGCTCAATATTGATGATTTGATAACTAAGGGCTATCGACTTTTTGAAACTGGGCATTTTGTCGAAGCCCGTAAATTTTTAGATGCAGCGCATTCATTGAATTATGAAAATCCAGAGGTGAAAACAGCGCTGAGAGCCTGTGGTTATTGGAGGCAGCGACAGCAAAACCTGGAAACGATATATGACGATGTCGCGAAGGGAGATTACCTTTATCGCCAATGGAAGCATTACACTGGCAAATATCAAACTGATTTCGAACACCCGCTGGATGAGGGTTCGGCCTGTATAAAAAAATGGGTTCATACTGAGGCATTGAGCTATTATCGGAAGCAGGCTTTCGGGACATCTGATATCGAAGCATTTTTTCAAGCTGGTCGTTGCCAGAAGGCTCTTGGAAATTATGAGGAATGCATTTCGATGCTGAAGGAAGCCGTGGGGTTGTCAGGTGGCAGTGATTCACGCTCGCTGGCGGAATTAGCCGATGCTTATGCTCTTATAGGCGAATCTCAATGGGCGAAGGTTTTGTTGCGTGAAGCGTTGTTTCTCAATGCAAGTGTTATTGAGCTCGATGAGATTATTTCGCCGCTCTTTCGACGACTAATAGACAGACTGAGTAAGGAAATTGAAAGCGAGAATCTGAATTTTTCAGAGTGGCTTCCGGTTTACGGAGCCATATGGGGTGTCTTGGACGTGAAAAGAGAACTCAGTGCCGTTGAGTATGGCAAGTTAAAGCGATCAATTTATGCTTTGAAAAGTGAAATAGCCATCAGTAATGAAAGAGAAGCAGTTTTGGCTCCCAAATTGATTAATCACTTTCTCCGATTAATCGATCATTATCAAATTACTGGTACAAACCATGAAGCAATTGACGATGTCCTAGTAAATATCAAGCTTCTATCTCCGGCTATATACAGAAACTACTTTGAACATAGTTAGAATTGCGTTGAAATAAGTTTGGGAGGCATCATGTCCAAAGAAGTCATCAAAACAGTTAGTGAAATGCTCCATGAAGAGAAATGGACTCGAACTTCTATCAATGATTTCACAATTTTAGATTTTCAAACACTCAATGACACTGTTAAGGATGTTCTTGCAGAGGGTGTACAGGACGAGGTTCAAACATTCTGTGAAACTCATTTAGAAGACAATAAAAATGCCATTGTAGCTCTCTACCTCTCCGGTATTCTCTCACTGAATAAGCAGCAGGTTGATGACACTCATCTCCTAAACCTTGTCAACATCTTTACGGAAAATTACAAATGGGGTGTAGTGGAACATCTGTGCCATCGGATCCTTGAATTTGGTGAGAATAAAGTCGCACTTAAGAATTTGGCCAACACGCTTGAACACCTTAATCAACCGGACAAAATGTATGAAGTCTGGGAACGAATAATAAAGATTGACTATTCTGAAACTGACATGGTGAAACGCTTAGCGGAGAAGAGGGAAAAAAGCGGGGAAATAGATAAGGCCATAACCTATTATCGTAAGGCCATTCATCGATATGTGAACAAAAATCAATTCAACCAGGTGCATGATATATGGCAGAAACTTGTTGAACACGGTGTAGATGACTACGAATTTTTTTTCCTGATAGAGAAGAAGGTTACAAAATCGTTTGGTCCAGGAAAGGCAATGAACTTACTGGAAGACTTGTATCCCGCCATCAAGGATCGCGAGGAGTGGGGCACTGCAATCAAAGTACTCAAAAAAATTCTGAATTATGAGAGCAGGAATAATTGGGCCCGGGGAGAGATAATTCACTGCTATAAGGCTCAATACTCTGAACACAGTCAAATAGACGAATATATACGTCTATCCAATCTCAAACAAAATTGGAGAAACGCAATAGAGGCAATTGCCGACTTTGAGAAGCATATTTCGTTTGATTCTGGAAATTTTGTTTTTCACAATACATGGGGTGTTGGAATCATCGAGAATATCAAAGGTAACACAATAAAAATTAATTTCGCCAAAAAACGATCGCACTCTATGTCGCTGAAGATGGCTATTAACGCATTGCGAAGTCTTTCAAAAGAACATATTTGGGTCTTGAAAAGCACTTATTCCAAAGAACAACTTGGAGCAAAGGTTAAACAAGATATCTCCTGGGCTCTTAAGACGATAATCCGGAGCTTTGACAATGCTGCCGATGTCAAGAAGATTAAAGCGGAACTCGTGCCAAGCATATTGAGTCCAAGCCAATGGTCGACATGGAGTCCGGAAGCGCGGAGGATTCTCAAAACCGATTCAGCTTTTGGCAATGTTCCAGACAAAATAGACCAGTTTGTTGTCAGGGACAAACCAATGAGTTTTGAAGAGAAGATGTTTAATCAATTCAAGGCGGAGAAGAATATCTTCGGCAAAATACAGGCTGTTCACGATTTTTTGAACCACAGCGATCCTGCTTCTGAATCCTTTCCTGCTTCTGAATTCTTTGCCGAAATGTTTAGCTATTTCACCTCATTTCTAAAACTGGGCAATGTCAATGCTCAAGTGGTAGCCAGCTATCTATTTGTTTCGAAAATGAGCACGAAATATCCTTTCTTGAATCCAGGACTTGAATGGGGATTCAAAGAACTGTGGCAAGACATCGAAACGCCGATGGAGCTCTTTGTCCAACTTGATAACGCTGAAATCCGAAAGGATTTTCTCGTTTCGGTGCGCGAGGAAGTGGATAATTGGGATAGGATTTATCTCATGCTCTTTCCAATTCAACTTTCCAGTTCGATATTGGATGAACTCCTTAGTGCTGGTTTTAAGGATGCAGTGCTCAAGAAGCTGGAACTGATGGTGGAGCACTACCGGGAATATCAAGATGGCTTGATTTGGATAGCGCGCCACATGGAAGCGGATGATTGGTCCGCGGAATTGAAGATGAACACTGAGAGGATTTTGATCAATATGATTCGTCTTCTTCATCTAACTTACAATGAAATAGGTAATAAACGCGATGTGATTTATAACAAAAAACTGAACCGTCAAATTCATAATTATTTATTCAAGGAGAAAAGGCTGGAGAAATTTCTGATAGGTAGAGATATGAATGCAGCTACAAAAGTATTCACATTGCTCGAGGACATTGAACAACTTGATCCTGTGATAAAAAGAAATCTCAAAGGAATTGTCCAGGAAGCATTTCCAGAAATTCGTTTTCATGATGATAAGAAAAAAACAGGTGTGCAAATCTCTTCATCAGCCAGTCGGTATTTCTTTGCACTCCAAAGCAGTTTAAACAGGAAGCAAAAAGAACTTAAACACATTGTTGAGATTGAGATACCCAGGAATTCGAAAGAGATAGGTGCGGCCATTAAACTGGGAGACCTCAGCGAAAATGCTGAGTATAAATCCAGCAAGGAGCGGCAAGAAAATTTGCAGATTCAAGTTGGTAAAATGAAGGAAGAAATGGACCGGGTTCGTCTTTTTGCAGAAAATGACTGGGATCCTGGCAAGGTTGGATTTGGCACCATTGTAACACTTGAAGATTTGCTGGGCAACAGGGAAGAAGTATACACTATACTTGGGCCGTGGGAATCAAACCCCTCGGAAAGGATTATTTCCTATCTTTCGCCATTCGGAAGGGCCTTTATTGGACAGTCATTAGGTAGTACTTTGAAATTCACAATTAATGATAAGAACTACAAATTTATTATAAAGAACATTCAAACAGCGGATTTGAGCTAGTAAATCTGGATTCGGCTCTGAAAGCTTCCTGCCTCTTTGGTCGCTTAACTGGCAACATTTCGAAGATGGTTTTTCGATCATCCGGGTGAAACATAGATAAGCAATGCCGATGGTTCGAATCATCATGGCTTGTTCCGGGCGCGCGATGCTTTTTGAGCGTGGATTGCATTCCCTCGCTGAGCGCAAAGTAGACATCCCCTTCACGATTTTTCAAAAGGCAGGATGCGTTCTAACACCACAGTGCTATATACTGGCATCATGTCGGATTTACCATGCCTTCCGCTCCCCAGGGAAGACCTCATAGAATTACAACAATTCTGCTTAGAAAACATTAGCCGACAGCAAATATTGGAAGAATCACTAAAACGGCGTGGAATACCTCACGAAGTGATTTCAATCGACGAAACCAGGCATGTAGCGCTTCTCAACCCTAACTCGGCAAAAATAGACATGCAATACTATCGCGTCACTCTGATTTCCCACTACGACCGGGTCCGTGGAACTCCTGGAGCCAACGATAATGCCGCATGCATCTTCCAACTCATGAACCATTGGGAGAAGATTTGCAAACTCGGATGGCAGCACTGTACTCAAATAATATTTACAGACAAGGAGGAACTCACAAAGAATATGAAACCCACCGATCAGGGTTCGTGGTTTCTAGCAAGGCACCTCAAAAAACTCAATGTGCAGAATATGCTTTTCCTCGTGCTCGACATGTGTGGAATTGGCAATACACCGGTATGGAGACGCAACCAGTCAGGAATCGAGCGTATTGATAATTCAATTTCCATCACCTACAAAATGATTGAAGACTTCTTGAAAAATTATTCCAATGGGCAGGATTTTGGTGTCAACCCGATGTTTTCTGATGACTTGGGCCTGTTGCTCGGAGGATATCCTGCAATTCAGCTCTCCGTCTTACCACGAAACGAAGCGCTGCACCTCGCAAAGCAGTATAGGCAGATCAAAGCCAACTCCAATAACTTGAGAGACAATCACCAAAGAATCGACCTACCCCAGACTTGGAAGACCAGGCATGGCCCAAAGGACAGCGTCGACTCGCTGGATCACAAAGCCTTTTTGCTTATAGCCAGAATTCTAAGAGATTTAGCACGGTACAGGTTTCCCCTTCCCCAATCCGGCACTTGATCAAACCCTGATCAGACTGCATTCTTGTCAAAATATGGTGCACTGGATATGGATAACTGTTTTAACACTACTTCCCATCGCCGAACTCAGAGGCGGGCTTCCCTACGCGTTAGTTAAGGGTATTCCGTGGATACTGGCCTATCCGTACTGCGTATTACTCAATGCCCTCGTGGCTCCAATCGCCTACTTTTTTTTGGATAACATCCATAAGTTATTCTACCGTTGGCGATTTTATTCCACAAACTTCGATAAACTTGTTGAACGAGCTCGAACAAAGCTGACAAAAAAAGTTGAACGCCTGGGATTTTGGGGTGTCGCTGTATTCGTGAGCATCCCCCTCCCCATAACCGGGGCGTGGACCGGTACTCTAGGCGCCTGGGTACTCGGACTCAGTCGGCGGAAAACCCTCCTCGCTGTTCTAGTTGGAGTTGCCATATCGGGTTTAATCGTATCGGCCGTGGTATTATTAGGAATAGAGGCGCTGGATTTCCTTATCAAAGACTTTCAAAAATAGTGATACAACAGCGAGAAGTATCTGCAACCGCATTAATGCGCCATTCCCTGAAGCTTCAAGAATTCCACAGCTGCTCTTAGCACCCTCCTACCGGCCTCATAGGTAATCCTCTCCAGAGCCTCCTGATAGGATAGCCACGCCCGTCCAAGAATCTCTTCGTCCGGAGATTTTTTCTCGTCCTTCTGTATGGCAACCGGTACACCTATCTTTCTGTTCTCCATTCGATTCTCTTCAGCAGAACCAATCTTCTTCCCCAAGTAATACACAACCTCTTTTCTGCGTCCATCAGGAAGGGTCCAAGTCTCCCGCATTTGAAACCCATTTATCAATGCCACATCAACATTCCCCTCCTCTCTGATTTCCCGTATGGCGGTTTCAAAGGGTGTTTCGCCAGGATTGGGGTGTCCCTTCGGATGGCTCCAGTGCTGTCCGTTTGAATGCTGGACCAGAAGGAATTTTTGCTTGTTATCAATAACTACCGCACCCCAAGATCGATCGATTTCCATTATCCGATTTTTTCCAAATCATACGGAGTTTGTTGATAGACGTAGTAATTAAGCCAATTGGAAAATAACAAGTGCGCATGGCTACGCCATTTGATAATGGGATATCCATTTGGATTATCGTTGGGGAAGTAGTTACGCGGGACAGGAGGATTATCGCCTCGTTTCAAATCGCGTTCGTATTCCTCCTTGAGAGTCAGAGGATCGTATTCGGAGTGACCAGTAGTAAAAACACGCCTTCCGTCCCTGGAAATCACAATGTAAATGCCTGAATCCCCAGATTCTGAAAGTATCAAAAGATCTTCTATTCCTTCAATATCTTCACGCCTCACTTCGGTGTGTCTGGAATGTGGTGCATAGAACTGATCGTCAAAACCACGCACAAGTGGCACCCTGGTATCTACAACACTGTGTCGAAATACGCCCGAAATCTTCGTTTCAACCGGATGTTTAGGGATACCATAATGATAATAAAGGCCAGCTTGTGCCGCCCAGCATATGTAGAGTGTGCTATACACATGTTTCTGAGCCCAATCCATTATCTCCGAGATTTCATTCCAATAATCCACCTTTTCGAATTCCAAGGTTTCAACAGGGGCACCTGTGATAATCAAACCATCAAATTTAGAATTTTTTATATCCTTAAAAGATCTATAAAAGAAATCCAAATGCTCTCTGGGAGTATTCTTTGACACATGAGAAACAGGCAGAATCAGCTCTATCTCACACTGGAGCGGCGTGTTTGAAAGCATGCGCAGGAGCTGATTTTCGGTAACTATCTTAAGCGGCATCAAATTCAGAATCAGCAGTTTTAATGGCCGTATATCCTGATGTGACGCTCTGGAAGAAGGCATCACAAAAATGTTTTCCCTGCCTAGCACCTCAATTGCAGGAAGACCGTCTTTGATAGTTATTGGCATTGGCACCCCTCAGATATGATAGAGTAGATTATCTAAATTATAAATGATTTGACAAGTAAGCCCGCAATCCAAACCTAAACCCTTACGAACGGATTGCCACGCCTTTCGTTTCCAACACTGGTTGGAGGTCCGTGTCCCGGATATATAATCGTAGAATCATCCAGGCTGTATATCTTAGTTTTAATCGAGTCTGTCAACTGATCGAAATCGCCGCCTGGAAGATCGGTCCGCCCCACGGAATCCAGAAATATCAAGTCCCCCGCAAAACAAACCGAAGAACTTGGGATGTAATATGCCAACGAATCTGGCGTGTGTCCCGGCACCTTGAGTACCTCGATTTCAAATCCAGCCACCGACACAGTCGTTTCATCTTTCAGCGGAACTGACACTTCCCACTTCGGATACTCATCAGCGTGATACTCAACCATGTTGAAGGTTCGAAACTTCTCGATATCATCCTGCGTACTACTGTGAGCATAAATCGGAATATTGATCTTGGCGAAGTAACCAAGATCCAGAGTATGATCAAAATGGGCATGTGTAATAAAAACAGCTTCAAGTCGGAGTTCTAATTCTTTGAGTACAGCACTTACAGCATTGAAACAACCCTGAGGAGCGTCCAACAAAATCATTTCTTTCCCAGTATCCAATCCGAAGAGGTATGCATTCGTTTCAAGAACACCGCAAGTGAAGGTTTTGATAAAAGACATAAGACTATGTTACTTAGCTATTCGGATTTCAAGAACACCTATGATTATAAACCAAATTGGGTCGATAGAGCATTTATTTTGGAATCCAAAACTACAACATCTTCACTATCCAGTCGATGTGAGGGTGGAAATTGCAGATTGACTGGATTAACTGGCGTCCCGTAGTAATGAACCTCATAGTGACAGTGAGGGCCGGTTGAAAAACCGGTGGAACCAACGTAGCCAATAACTTGGCCCTGGCGTACACGCGTTCCAGCATGAATTCCGTCTGCAATTTTGCTAAGATGTGCATACATGGTGTCATAGTGATTTATATGAGAAAGTTTCACTCTAAAACCATAGTTATTCTCCCAGCCTGCAATAGAAACTCTTCCATCTCCAGCCGCCATAACAGGAGTTCCTTTTCGAACCGCAAAATCAATACCGTGGTGAAAACCATCAAAGTTGAGCATCGGGATTTTTCGATATCCAAATCTGGATGAAATACGCGCCGCATCAACCGGGGTTTTCAAGAGTGTTCTCTGGACAGATTCTCCATTTGGCTCGTAATAATCATTTTTCCCATCCAGTCTAGTATACTGCCAAAATTTGACATCCTTCTCGTTGTTTTCTAGCTTTGCGTATATCAAACCGCCGGCAGCCAAGTATTCATCATCGTGATTGTATATCTTCTCATAGAGGATCGTCACTCTGTCGCCGGGTTTGATATCCCGCTGAAAATCAACACTGAAACTGAAAAGCTTGATTGCTTCCATCACAACCGAAACGGGCACTTCATTATTCCTAGCAGCTTCAAAAAGAGAACTCTCGATAGTAGCAATAGACAAGGTAGGAATTGAATAGGTGTCTATGATATCTTTTTCGGCCCGCCAAGCATTCCCATTATACCTAGTTCTAACGATCCGATCGAAGTTAACCTCCAGTTCCACTTCTTCTATCTGCCCATCTTCAGAGGACTTGACAAGCATCTTCTGACCCTCAAGGATTTTTCTCATATCCAATACTTGGCTAAGACTATCCACAATGTCAGAAACGATAACCGCCGAATAACCAGCACTGGATAGAAGGCCGGACAATGTTTGGCCTCTGGCGAATCTCAAGACAGTTTTGTTGTAGCTATCACTATCTGGAATTGTGAAAGTTTGTACGTTGCTGGCTAATTCCCGTGTCTCTTCAGTTTTCACGTTGGCTGCCACGTGGGATGGATAGTAGATGGCCACCAAAGCAGTCACAAGATAAGCGACAACTAAGTAGCAGCTTTGAATCGTAAACCGCAATACAAACTTCACTTTCCAGGAATCCAGTCGGTGTCAATAAGATAAGGGGAGAAACGATTTTTTTCCTGGTTGTTAAGCCTGACTGCGATTACAAGTCCCTCATCGCTGTATTTTTCTCTCAGCACTGTCGAGTCCCTGTGCAGTTTGGCTCTCAAGTCCCACCTGTTAAAAGGTAGATTCAATGTGATTACCTGATAATCATCATTTAGAATGCCAGCAAGCGTTTGCAACAAGTCTTCAATTCCCTCCCCGCTTCTTGCCGATACGAGCAAACTCTCCGGATATCTCATGCGAAGCTCCTCTCGCGTGTATCTGTTTAATTTATCGGCCTTATTGAGAACAAGTATTTGTTTTTTGTCACCCGCATTGAGTTCGCGTAACACTCTGTACGTAACGCGAATGTGCTCATCCAATTCGTCACTACTCCCATCGACCACGTGAAACAGCACATCGGCATGAAGGGCTTCTTCCAGTGTGGATTTAAATGCCTCAATAAGGCCGTGGGGCAGTTTCCTGATAAATCCAACGGTATCAGTGATAAGCAGTTCGCGTCCATCCTGCAATGCAAAACATCGTGTAGTAGGATCCAGGGTTGCAAAAAGTTTGTTTCTTACAAGTACATTCGAATCGCTTATCGAGTTCAGCAAGGCAGATTTCCCAGCGTTTGTATAACCCACCAATGATACCGACGGCATGGAGCGCTCCAGTCTTCTTTTTCTGCGGATTTTCCTTTGATCGCTCACCTTTTTCAGATCTTTCTTGAGTCTGGCGATTTTGTTCAGAACAAGGCGCTTATCCGTCTCCAACTGTGTTTCACCCTTTCCTCTATTTCCTCTGGCCCCACCACGTTGTCGGGAGAGATGAGTCCATGCTCGTGTCAGCCTGGGGAGACTATATTTCATCCGAGCAAGGGAAACCTGTAGAACAGCTTCCCGGGTACTTGCCCTAGTCGCGAAGATATCCAGGATAATTTCCTGTCGATCGATAACCGCTATTTCCCACCTGTTTTCGAGATTCCGTTGCTGGGCGGGTGAAAGATCGTTATCGAAAACTACAAGGTCAATTTCCTCATCCACGATTATTTGGGCAATCTCATCCACCTTACCATTACCAATTAGATGACGGGGATTAATCGATTTGAGCGTAAGTAATAAGGATTTCTTCACAGAAATCCCTAGGGTTTCAACAAGACTTTGCAATTCGTTCAAATGAGCATACACGTTGGTCTGCATTTCATCAGCATCAAATATGCCGACAAGGAGGGATTGTTCACAGGTACTGAGAAAAATATCGCGCTTACTCCAAGAAAGCATTGCTCACCAGAAAGCGATTATATCATACTTCGTCCAACCACAAGAGAACCATTCCACATCGTTGCAACCTGTTCAAAATTGTGAGAGTCCTCCAGGGAAGTTTGTGCTGTCGGTAAGTTGATACAGAATTGTTGAATGAGCAAAGCAGGATATAGCTATGTTCCAATGGTTTTGAAAGTCATTTTGTGCCCTCCAGATGACTTTTTCATACAAGTATTCTTACGAAATTTCTTGTTGATAAAAAATAAGATAGACTGATAGAAATGAATGAGGCATGCTGGCCTCAGGTTATTTATGCAGGAAGTATTAAACAGCTCCGAGAGTGACTTACTGCCTAACATCGAATGTGCAGAGAAAGGATTTAGGAAGTGTGATTTTGTTCTCTTCAAAATAGACTACTTTCTAAGCAAGTTGAACTATCTCTCGGAGAAATTTGACCGTCTCAAAGATGATATAAACAGTATTAAATTTGACAGTAGCAGTCTTGAAAGCAAAGTAAAGTGCCTCGAGGATGATATAAAGAGCATTAAATGCGATATAAAAGATATTGAACGTTTCCTATTGTTTCGTATCAGATACAGTATGAAACACGCCGACATGTGCTGCGTAAACAGTTTGAGCGAAAGCAAACTTTGTTGGCAAGGAGATTATTGATTAACGGGGAATTTAAAGGATGCTTTTGCGTGCGTTCGACTGGATCAGATTCGGCACTGTCTTCAAGTGAAAACCACTGCTTATCACCCAATTCCAACACTCTCCGCATGCGACTCTTATTAGCCGCATAGGAAGATGAGTTTACGCCGTAAGGTCAATTCGGCGCTCAGCACCAATTCATTTATTTCTCAAAGAAGCTTAGATACTCCCCATATCCCTCTTTTTCCATATCTTCCAGAGGAACAAAACGAAGCGAAGCTGAGTTTATACAGTAACGCAGGCCCCCTGTATCAATCGGTCCATCGTTGAACACATGCCCTAAGTGGGAATCGGCATATTTACTGCGAACCTCGGTTCGCTGCATAAACAAAGATCTATCGGGTTTGTTGATCACGAAATGGCTGTCGACGGGCTTCGTAAAGGAGGGCCATCCGGTCCTGGAATCGTATTTGTCTATTGATAAGAACAAGGGTTCGCCTGATACAACGTCTACGTACAGGCCATCTTCATGATTATTCCAGTATTCATTGTCAAAAGCACTTTCAGTTCCATCTTCCTGGGTGATTTCAAATTGACGCTCTGTCAGCTTCGATTTAAGTTCACGTTCATGCGGTTTTTCATACATGACCCATTTCTCGTTCTTCCACACTTTCTCTAAAAAACCTTTTCGCCCCGATCCAGCGGCATAAGCATAATATCGATCTGGATATTTCTTATAGTAATCCTGGTGATAATCCTCTGCCTTATAGAAATGTCCAGCGGGTAGAATTTTTGTTGCTATTTTCTCTTTGAATTTTCCCGACGTTTCGAGTGTTTTCTTCGAAAGTTCGGCGAGGCGTTTCTCGGCATTGTTGTTGTAAAAGATAGCAGTCCTATACTGATCACCCCGATCGTAGAACTGACCATAACGATCGGTAGGATCAATGTTTCGCCAAAAGACTTCAAGCAGTTCTTCATAGCTTACAATATCTGCATCGTATACTACTTTAATCGCTTCGTAATGCCCGGTATTGCCTTCTGTTACTTGCTGATAGCTTGGATTTTCCACCGTACCTCCGGAGTAGCCGCTGTAAACAGCCAGAACACCCCTGAGCGCTTCAAAAGGAGGTTCCATACACCAGAAGCAGCCGCCTGCAAAGAGAGCCTCTTTTTCGAAACCTGACGCCCCGAATATTGTCCCCAGCATTAAAGACAGTAATGAAAAAAATTCTTTGAATCTCACAGCATCCTCACACTAATTAGTATTTACTAGTCAATATAAGCGCTTACGGGATACAAAACCATTACATTTTGGATATTATTACCGGCGGCCGGATTTGAACCGGCACGATTACAAAATCAGCAGATTTTAAGTCTGCTGTGTCTACCTATTCCACCACGCCGGCATCGTCAAAATCTTAAATCAACCAACAGGGATAGGTCAACAAGATTGAATTTAGTACAATGGCAGTCTATAATTTGATTAATAAAATGGTATGGAGAGGCAATTATGGGTCAGAAAGTGCTTGATGTGATGAAACCAGGTGTTGTTTTTGGAGATGATTTGAGAAAACTTTTCGAAATTTGTAAAAGCGAGAATTTTGCACTTCCCGCCGTAAATTGTGTGAATACCGAATCGGTAAATGGTGTTCTCGAGGCTGCGGCTAGGGCAAAATCCCCCGTGATTATTCAGTTCTCCAATGGAGGGGCGAGTTTTTTCGCAGGCAAGGGAATTAAATCGCCCAAGAGTGATGTCATTGGGGGAATCTCGGGTGCGCGGCATGTGCAGCAGGTAGCGGAGGCTTACGGAGTGACAGTGGTTCTTCATACCGATCACTGCTCGAAGAAGCTTTTGCCCTGGCTGGATGGATTGCTGGAAGCCGGGGAAGCGAATTTTAAATCGACTGGAAAACCGCTTTACAGCTCACATATGATAGATCTTTCCGAAGAGTCGTTGGAGGAAAACGCTTCTATTGCTAGAGAGTACCTGAAGAAAACTAGCGCTCTGGGAATGTTTCTGGAAGTTGAGTTAGGCATTACCGGTGGCGAGGAAGATGGTGTTGATAATTTGAGTCGTGATACGGCAGATTTGTATTCGAAGCCTGAAGAAATCGAGTATATGTATAGCAAACTGAGTAAGATTAGTCCAAATTTCACTGTAGCGGCTGCCTTTGGCAATGTTCATGGCGTCTATAAACCCGGAAACGTTCAACTCACCCCGAAAATTCTGGAAAGAGGCCAGGCATATATCGCCAAAAAGCATGGACTTACGGACCCGAAACCCGTGACCTATGTTTTTCATGGTGGTTCTGGTTCAAGCAAAGAGGAAATTCGAGAGGCTATAAGCTATGGTGTGGTAAAAATGAACATTGACACAGATACGCAGTGGGCTACTTGGAGCGGTGTCTTGAATTTCTATAGGAAAAACGAGGCGTATCTTCAGAGTCAGCTTGGAAATCCAATTGGTCTCAATGCACCTAACAAGAAGTATTACGACCCACGAGTTTGGCTCAGGGCGGGCCAAGAATCGTTAGTCGAACGAGTTGTCGAAGCCTTTGAAAGCTTGAACGCGCTTAATCGAAATTAGGAATTTTGGTTTATCAGTCTCCAGTAAGGAGTAGTCGACTTTTCGAATACTGTTGTTTTAGCTCTCAGATGAAATTCCGGTTTCTCGCTTCCGGATAGACTTCGCAGGAATCACCCAAGCTTACTCGATTACCGATGAGAAGACTTGGAACACGTTAAAAGAGAGAGAAGTGGAATTCTATCTACCATATCCTGTTTTTGATACCCATTTTCACGCGTTGCATATGAAGCACGAGGGTGTCGATTTAGACAAGATACTCTTGAGGTCATTCAACGATAATCTCGTGGTTGCGTTAGATGTTGCCACAAACGAGAAGCACTTTTCATGGCGTTGTAAACTGGCAAAACGCTTTGTCAACCTATATCTCTCCGCAGGTATACATCCCTCTTCGCTGGGACAAAATTGGCCCACACCTGCCGCAGAGTTTCAGCACCGAAACGCCATGCCTTATGCCATAGTGGATGATAAAAAAACTGATTGGGATAGCCGGTTCGAAAAAATAAGAGCCCAGTGTATTCACCCTGCCGTAGTCGCCATTGGCGAAACGGGACTTGATTTTTATCGAAATTATAGTCCGAGAGAACATCAGGAACTGGCGTTCAGGTATCATCTGGAGCTCGCTGCCGAAACCGGCCTGCCGGTAATCGTGCATAATCGCAATGCAGACGAAAGGTTGTTAGACATTGTCGGCAAGGTTGCTTGCAACCATGGAGTTTTGCACTGTTTTTCCTCCAATTGGGAGACAGCTAAGGCCGCATTGGATTTGGGCTATTACATATCCTTTGCCGGCAATCTCAGCTATGGAAATGCGGATGAAATTCGCAGAGCAGCCCTGCTAATTCCCCGTGACAGGCTTCTGATAGAGACTGATTCTCCCTACCTATCGCCGGTGCCTATGCGAGGAAAAGCTAATCATCCGGGACATATTGGATATACACTTAAAACCCTGGCGGAACTGCGCAAGGAAGATATGGAAAAACTGGCAGAGAGCTTGGTAGAAAACGCCTTTATGCTCTTTGGACTTCCGGGGGGGGGAGGTGGGAAATGATTAAATCGATCCGCTCTGGAGTTGCAAGGGCAATTTGATGCTAATTTGCGTGCCCACTTCAACTTCGCTTCTAACATCAATGATTCCTTTATGTGCTTCTACTACAGTCTTGACGATATGCATTCCCAATCCTGTACCACCCCTGTCCGAAGTGGAATAGAACGGTTCAAATATATGTTGCATCGTCTTCTCATCCATTCCGACACCATTATCCTTAACACACAAAATCAGTTCTTTTTCTGATCCTTTGGCGGAAACTTCTATTTCTCCTTTCTTGCCGCAGGCCTTTTGCGCATTGTCCAGCAGATTGAGCAAGACTCTAGTAATACGATTGAAATCGAGCAAGACAATACTCGTAAACTGATTATCCCAAGTGAGATTAAGCTCTTTGGCGGCTAGTTTCGTTTCAATATTCTTTTTAAGCTGTGCGAATAGCTCGGCAACTGTCACCGGTGAATACATCAACCTGATTTCACCCCTTGAATAATCAAGCAACTCGCCTGTTAAGTTAGTTAATCTGCTGGTTTCCTGCCGTATCTGGGAGGCATATTTGTGCAGGGTATAAGACTTCCCTTCCAGTTTTAGTGCCAATAAATCAGCATAGCCCCTAATCGCTGAAAGAGGATTTCTTAAATCGTGAATTATCATGGATGAGAATTTGCCTAAGTTTGAAAGACGTTCTTGGCGGACAAGTTGCTGGTGTGCTTTTCGCAATTTCTTATTCGTCTCTATGAGTTCTTTATTTCGTTTTCTAAGCTCGCTGATGAATGTATCATTGCTCGATCTAACTATTCTTGAAATTCCTTTCATCAGAGAGAATGCAATGCTGCCCCGCTTTGCAAGGAGTTTCCTAAAATAATTGGCTTCAATGGAATAGCCGTCAACGGGTGATGCGGCAACTATTGTGGCGCTCCTTGGCAAATCATCGGCTACGCTCATTTCCCCAACCAAACATGGGGCCTCTCTAATTGCGAGCAAATCGGCCTTCTCGGTATCGTAATCAACCCATATGCCAACTGTGCCGCTAATTAACGCAAAAAGGTTTTGAGCATCAAAGCCTTCCCTGGCTATCACTGATCGGGCTGGATATTGAGCTGGGATACAAATACTCGCGAGAGCGATTAGATCTGGTTCAGATAACGCTGAGAATGTGTCAATTCTCCTCAAGCTTTTTATCAGATAACTCACTTCTCTGTCCGAAAGAAAAAATGAAATTCCCCATGAGGCTCATCAGTGTTAAGGGTCTCGAAACATATCCTACCAGGCATCTAGCATGTCATCAGGATCTTGCAATTCCTCGTCAAACAGATCGGTAACAGCCCTGATGTCATCAAAATATATATAGTAGCGACCGTAAGTTTCATCGATGTCACAATTAACGACAAACCCTTCTATCGAAATTCCGGGTTGATATCCATAGTTGTGATAATCACGTTGTTTAATGTGCGGTGGTATGGTGACAGTCATTTTCTTCCAACCGGAATGATTGAGTTTTCCCATCGGAATGACAGATGTCTGTCCCTTCCAGTCGAGAATGAGTAAGCTTAATTCATGCTCGATGTTCCTTCCCGCAACCCAAACCGAAACTGTCTTGACGATACCCTCGATTGGAAGCGGTCGTATGGGTTTTACCACAAACTCAGTGACACCGCGACGCAAGAAAGAAACCTTCGCACCAATAACTTTGTCGTCTGCTTCGGCAGTTTGTTCTTCGGCCACAATTGGCTGCTTGTCGCTTGAACCTCCGTCAAAATCACGGAGTTGCAATAAGCCGAAATCCGAGGACATGCCACCCTTCCAAAATCCCGCGTCTTCCATCTTATTAACCGAAATTTCCTTCAGTGATTCTCTTGCGGTGAGAGGTGGAAGATTTTCTGCATTGGATTCGTCTTGAGCATACAAACCAAAGCAAGCTATCAAAACAAGTGTCAGAACAAATATACTTCTCATTTCTATTCTCCCGTTTCCCAGATTTCATCTATGCGTTGCGGGCTTGATAGATCAAAGCCGTCATAAAACTCTTCCCTTTTATCAGTTAGAATTCTCAAATGGTCCAGATAAACGTGGAAATCAGCCACTATCTCTTCAGGATGGGTGATGAATACAATTTTGACTAAGCTCAGATTTGGTATGCCCGCTCTGTTGTTTTCGGTCAGCCTGACATTTCTCGGTATATTGATGTACATATTTTTCCAGCCAAGAAATCTTATGCTGCCTGCTTCCTGTCTTTGATCAAATCGAACCGGCGAAAACACATGTGTCAGGCCCTTACTATCTCTGAAATAAAATTCAACGTAGTAATTATAATTCGCTCCCCATACCCAAAAATCCACCATCTGTACTCGTCCCTTCAGTGGTATCGCTTTGGGAACGAAGTTATTTCCCGATCCGGTTCCCGGCACCAATTCAAGCTGATTGTACCCTTGACGATCGTAAGCACCTCTAATGCCCAGAATCCCAAGGCTTTCAGGTTCTTCAGGTTTGTGGCCGAAAAGGTCTACGGGCCATTCGCCCGAGATATTTACCACTTGGGGACGATTCTCGGCAGTGTATTTGCTACCCCGGACATCCCACTTTATAGGTTCACCTGTATCACTAAAAAACGCCGAATCCTCACCATCCCATGTCTCCACAACAAGGGATTCAAGGAGTAACCCCATATCCTGAGCCCCAAGAATACTTGAGACAAAGGTTAAAAGTACAATAACTGACAATAGGTTGCTCCGTTTCATTCCTCATCTCCTTAAGTTCTAAACATGCAAATAACAAACTTCTTCCCTTAACTGAATTGTAGTTCTGTCAGTAATAAGCGTCAAACCCTTTTGCTATTTCCTCACAATCTTATCGGCTAAATTGCTCATAAAGATCTCCCTTTTGCAAACGTGCAGCGTAATACACAACACCATTTGAGTTATCTGTTTTCAACACTTTCAGTATTGCTTTGTTCAAAGCTTTCGAATCGTCTTCAACACTGGCAATAATCCTGTATTCCCAAACCTTCGAGGCTCCTAAGGACTCGGTAAGAACGGGCAGCAATTGATCTTCTGACGCCTCGACTGCCTGATAATTTGCTAACCCCGCAAATAGGAGCAAAACTGCTGCCTCTTCGAATACTTCGCGAAATTCAGATGGCAAATCCCGATACTCTTTTCCGTTTATGTTTTTGACTATCAATTCTCCATCACTGCCAAAAGCATTTACAAGTACATCTATCTCTTCAAGTTGAGATTCAGTGCCGGCATCGAAGATTGCGATGGCGGGTTTTCCCTTGTCGGATGATATCTTTGATGCGATACTGCCAAACTTCCTCATAATCGAGGTTCTATCCGGAATCAGGGAAACTACATCATGATTCGAAATTGAATCGTATAAACCGCCAGCGACAATGAATTTTGTGCTAGATGAGGGCAGTTTTGCAATCGAGTCTGCATTCCACGGGCTCAAGACTACAATGTCGACTGGATTATCCAGATTTTCCAATATATCAACTAGTGTGTTTTCTCTATCGGCCAACCTATACTCTACCCGATATCCACTCAGTCTGGTTCCCAATAGAAAAAGGGGCTGTCTAGCATTCCATTTCTCCCCGTAGACAATTTCAATATAAGGATCTCCGATCATAAGCACTGTTTCAGATTTACCGCAGGATGTCTGGAATGCAGACAATAGAATAATCAGAAAAAATCTAAAATATCGATTCTTCGAGTGCATTAGTCAGCTTAACCACGGGAGTCAAGAAAGACAAGAAAGCTAGTAGTTATGGCGAGCGCAGCACTGACAATCCAGGTAAGATAGTGTCCGTTATTGATATAGACAAGCGCCAATAAACTGATTCCGAAGGGAAGCAAGATAGAAATCGCCAAAACCAGATAGCGACTTGCCCCACCCCAATCCAATCCCCTGTCCAACAACCACGCAATCAGGCCTATGGTCCCAATCCAAATAATTGGGGATATGAAGATACGATATACAAGGATTCTGGGGGTCTGTGTTATCCCGTACCACGCATTATAGAGCACGGCAACACCGCTTAAATACGCCGCAATCTCCAAAATTCTGGAATATGGACTTGGGTTTCTGACGCAGGCGATGAAGATGATGGGTATGGCAAGGAGCATCGGCAATCCAATGCCACGAACCCATATCCACCAGAATAATCCGGAAAAATTCATTCTAAACGGTGTGCGGGTAAGCAGGCTAAGTGTGATGAGCAGGGCAACCATTCCAATGCACAGCCCCCCAAGGAAGGGCTTGAAAACTTCTATCCAATCTCGCGAATTGTAAAAAGAAGCCACTAATAGAAGCCAAATTGGAACGGAGAGCAGCAAAAACAACCCCATGATTGTACTAAGCTAACATGCGGTTACAGGTTCGAACAAGGCTGTTGACCCGATGGCTGCCATGCTTCGTTCGATCTTCATGATTTTGCGATTCTGTTCGAAAGCGTTACCCATTGACCCGGACTGATTGCTTCCGGGCGCTGCCTTAAATTGATTTTTTCAGCATGGAAAGCTTCTTTCACGCTCTCCTTAGTGGGGAATTTCGTCAAGCTATCTAATCTGTCCAGACAGTTGGAAAGAATTTTTCTTCGTGATGAGAATGAAGTACGGACAAGGAGTCTAAACTGCGCCGGATCCTCTATGCGGCCATAAGGCTCGGCAGGACGCATGAGTATCATTCGGGAATTAACCCGGGGCCTTGGATAGAAAGAGCCGGGGGAAAGACGTCCGATGTCGTTAATTATCGCGCCTGTTTGACATAGGACTGAAAACGATGAATATGTTTTTAATCCGGGCTTGGAGATTATGCGTTCGCACATTTCCTCCTGTACGACAAAGATGTTAATCGGAGTAAGACATCTATTCTCAATTAATGCGGATATTGTTGCAGAGGCGACATTGTAGGGTAGATTTCCCAAAATCCTGTCAATTTTGTGTTTATCCCGTTGTGCCCGCCAATTCTTCATCACATCGCCTTCGAGAACGCATATTTCGCGCCCCCTTAGGTATTCGTTTAGCCAGTCGCAGTACGCTGAATCAATTTCAAATACGGTGAGTTGCGCTCCCCTGTCAAGAATCATTTCGCTCATGGCTCCAAGCCCGGCACCTATTTCCCATATTTTTTGCCCGGGAACAATTTCCAGGTGGGAGATGAGTTTCTCTCTGGCTCCTCGATTAATGAGGAAATTCTGACCCCAGCGTCTTCGGGGCGCAAGTTTTCGTTTGGCTAGAAAGGATCGGATTGAGACTGGGGAGTTGTGGTTCAGCTGTTTGTGGGCTTCCGTGATTTATTCTCCAGACTAGAAGTATTGGAATTATAGCGCCCGCGATCGCGATGAGCCAAGCTGGGCCGGTGTTTAATACAATAGCTGGGACCTCCGCGAACGGTGAGGAAAACTTAGTGATGAGCGTAACAAGGTGAGTCAGAATGGTATCTATGACAATGGCAGGGAAACGGTTGTTTGCAAAAATAAGTCTCAAACTCCCCAATACCATTGTGATTGCTGTTAGTAACGTAAGCAGAGGCGCCGCAAGAATACCGATAGGGCGCCATATCCCGAAGGTTGCAACCACCGTGGGGAGGGTGAAAAACTGAGCTCCTAGGCCTGCGCCGATCGCCGCCGAAAATTTCGATGGAAGATAGCGACTCATCAAAGAAGTGTAGGCTTTGCCGCCGATCGCCAACCCGCAGAGTGCAAGATAACTGAGTTGAAAGGAAAGTGTAGCGGCACTTTGAGGTAATACTACTGTTTGTATAACAAAAGCAGCAGAAAGGTACGATAGGATGCTTAACTTGTAACCTCGGAGTGAGTCACGGGTCCATAACAGATACATAATGACTGCTCTAAATAGCGAGGGGCGCAACCCCACGAGAATTAAGAATAATACTGCCCCGAGAGCCGAGACTATGGCGGATGATGAAACGCCTATTAGCGGTTTGGCGATGAATCTAATCGCGATTGCAATCATGCCTAAATGGAATCCGCTCAAAGCGAGCAGATGGATACATCCGGAATTCTGGAAACGGCGCATAACTGGCGATCCGGGATCCGTGTTCCGCCCGAGCAACAGAGCGGTTATCAAAGAATTTGTATCTGGGTCGGATCCGGAAAGTCGTTCGATAAGCGTGCTGTTTAATCGGTGGCGAAAACTATGGTATCGAGTCCTCCAACCGACAAAACTGGAATTCTTTGAAAAAAATATAAATGGGAGACCATCGGCTGTTTTGCCGGCGAAATTCTTGTGTGATTTCAACCTGCCCCTCATCTGCATGAATGCTCCTGCACCAAGGCTCTCTGTTGAACCATTACCAAAGATGAGGGTTTTCCCTCGGGCACTGGCTATCAAACTTTCCGATTGAGATTCTATTAGGCGACCTTCAACTATCCAATCACCACTCGAAGTTGGCATGGGATCGGAAGTTAACAAAACTTGAATTTGAATTATTTTGTCAGGAATTATTCCCGGGGATGCACTTTGCCTCAAAATTCTGTATACACCGAAGCTACCGAAAACAAGTAGAAAACCAGCGATACCGAGTAATAACAGATTATCTATCGATATTTTGCGAAAAGTTTTCCGAAGTTCCCAAAAAGCACTTGCAACAAGCGTCAATCCAAAAAAAATTGCCGTTGGAGCCGCCAGTATGTCCTGGTCTGAACCATATTTGCAGTAATTATCAAGTAGAAGGAATGCGAATCCACCGACGGCGACTGGAGGTGCCAGTTCTATCAGCGTGTACTTCATGCCATTATGACAGGAATATGTTGGATATGGCTTGAGCTCAATCTTTCGAAATATTTCAGAATTCTTCGACTCTCTCGTTATCCTGCTCCGCTGTCTCCTCGTTCGTTGGATCCTCTGCTTCTGATTCGCTTGAGTCTGCGGTTTCTTTACTTCGCTGGCTTAACTCTGTTGAGATGCCGTCCTGCTTCATTGCATTCGATCGTTCTTTGTTGATATCGAGGATGTACGAAAGGAGCAGCATGCTGAGATTTTCGGAAATTGGCAGAAATTCAACGCGCAGAGTCGATTCATTTCTTGTTTTGTTGTAATGGCTGCTCTTTACCGTACCTGCTACCGCGGCTGTTTCATTTCGAACAATGAACTGAAGCTTTAGGGATTGTCTCTTCCTGATTAATCCTCTTGACACCAAAGCCGCGCCACCCTCTGATATGTCAGTGATTAGGCAGTCTCGCTCCAGAGAGGATTCCATCAGATTGTCAAAAGCTTCGAGATTCGTACTCAGATAAAGACGGGCATAAATTTTTGCCGGTGTTCTTATGAAGTCACGCTTTTGGCTTCGAATAAGGTTGTCGCTGTGCTTAAGATGGAACAAAAGATTGCTTTTATCGTAAAATTTTTCCAATATACGGGTCTGAAAAAAGTAACCGGCATCATCCTTTCTCCATAGATAGACGTTTAGCTTGCTCCGACGCCAACTAAACCCCATGGGAAGCGGATTGCCTACCGGGATGGTGATGGTAAGATAATTATCTTTGTTTTCCACAACCGTTGTGCTGTACACCCCCACTCCGCTAACCCGTATCGTAAGACTTTGATCTATGGATATACTGCGAGTGCTTTTCAAACCCATATAGTGTTTCATTCGATTCAGTTCGATATCTTTTCGATATGCGAATAGATTTTTGAGAGCTTGTGTTTCGCTCTCAAGTCCATCTCTTCCCAAAAATTTCTTATTGACGATTAGCTCACCTATCAGGGCATTCAAAGCTTCGATTGATCCAAAAATTCTTGATGGTTTTTCAAAATTCGAGTTTTTTATACCAACCCATAGCACTTTGATTTCTGATAGGGAAAAGCCGGCATCCATGCCTTTCAAGTAGAAATCTAATCTGCCCCTTATTCCAGTTGCTGAAGTTTGCTTGGGCATTCGGATCACCACAAATAGGATAGCTGTCAGAATTAGGAGAATTATAATCCACATATCCAGTTTTATTATCGGCGTGTGACCGCTAGAATAGTTCCATGATGCTTGTTCGCTCGCATCCTTACGTTACTACAATCTTGATAATGGCTTTTTTCGTCGTTTTGGGGCAGGTTGGCATGGGTGGGGCGACAAACCTATCGGTTTTGCTTATAATTTTTCTTAGTGAATTGGGATTATTCCTGATTCTCATACATGTATCCTTAGGTGGCTCATCGGAAGCGCGGAAAAGGCTGGGTTGGATTAAACCGAAACTTTCGGATTTGCCGCAGCTACTGTTGCTGGTAGCATCAACCCTGTTGCTTGTCAATCTATTCACAGATTCGAATACAAAGCTTAATCTGTCTGGGGTTGCAGATACAACACTATTTATCCTTTGTTTACTGTTAGCTTCCATCACCGAAGAGGTCTTTTTTCGATCTTGGATGCTGTCAACTCTGATGGCTTCCGGTGTGCCTCGTGTTCTTGTTGTCGCTATCTCTGTTATTGCCTTTGGATTGATTCATCTGTGGCAGGGATTCCATGGCGTGGTGGTTGCTGCGTTTGTCGGTTTAGTATACGCGCTGTTCTTTTTGTATCGACGTAGCCTTTTTATACTCATCGGAGCACACGCGATTCACAATATTGTCGTATTCCTGTACCATATTCCATAATTGTTGGTAAATGAACTGGAGGTGATATTTGAGAAGCAAATCTTTCTACTTGTGTGCTCTTTTTTGCATTTTAGGCGCTTTTGCAGCCTATGCGAACCCATCAACTGCTCCAGATGCAGAGGTTTTTCGCAGCCTGGGTTTTCATCCCATACCTAATGGTCAGTTATTCCCGGACATCCCGTTTTTGGATCAAGATGGTGAGAATTTGAAATTGAGTGACTTCAATGGATCGGTGGTTTTGTTGAATTTCTGGGCAACATGGTGCCCGCCTTGCAGGGCGGAAATGCCGTCCATGGGAAAATTATCAAAGATACTGGAAAACAAAGAGTTCGCCATGATTCCGATAAATGTTCAAGAGTCTTCTGAACAGGTTGAAGCGTTCTTGGAAGAATTCGAAATTGATTTCTTGGTTTACCACGATTTTGATGGAAGCTCAGCAAATGAAATCGGGATTATAGGGCTGCCCACATCCATTCTGATTGATAGAGACGGCACCGCCCTGGCCGCAGTTACGGGCGCATTTGAGTGGCATGATGATGACTTGGTAACTATGATGAAACAATGGACGGAAAAACAATAGGATGATGGAACACAATATACCAGGCAACCTGTCAATATATCTATGATTTCACCACAACTCTTCCGGTATAGTCGCTTCGGTGAAGTAGAACAGGTTGTTCCTTGAAGTATTCATCGACTGCTTTTCTGGCGCCGGTGAAATGTCCGTAGTCGTCAACAATCAGAACTCCGCCCTTTGAGAGTCTGGGGTAGAGAATCTTGAGTTCTTTCAAAGTGGATTCGTACCAATCTGTATCCAAACGAAGTATGGCAATCTTTTGAGGAACGCTAAGTTCCAATGTTTCGCTTACCGGGCCTGCTACGAACTTGAACACCTTCTCATCAAGAGGTGATTTCTTCATCAGTGATCGTACTTCATTGATATCGACTGCCCACCAACCTTCAACATCACGTTCCGCTAACTCTTGTCCGCTCGACGCAATTTTGTCATTCGTTCCGGGTTTAACCATTCCCTTGAAGGTATCATATAGCCAAATTTTCCTTTCTGTGCGAGGTTCCACGCTGTAGAGGATGTATGAAGCAAGAAGACAGGCGCCTCCTTTCCATACACCACATTCAACAATATCGCCTGGGATACGGGCTTTGGATACATATCTTACTGCCTCGGTCAGCGCCCATCCTCGTTCCGGAGATATCATCGTGTATTTTTTGATAATTCCCCATATATCAGTGAATTCGTCGTCCATGTCACGAAGATATTGATTTGGGGGGATGAGTCCCCAGCCTCTCGATTCAAACAGGCTTCTAGCCGTCTCTAAGGAGAGCTGCCGCCTACTCACCTGGTAAAAGGGAAAGCATCGGAAAAACTGTTTTTCCTCACGGTGTCGAGAACCACTCCGATTTCAGCTGGCTTTATCGGTCCGACAAGAAGTTTGTAAACTGTTTGGCCCGGGTCATCAGATATACTGATAACTGCTACCCTCAATGGATAATCTGGATTCGATCTCTGTATATCATCAACTCTGGATTCAAAGACTCCCCGATTTCGGTACGCGCCTATTTGTATATATTCCCCCCTGTCGTCAGTCTCATATCTGGCAATGCCAAACTCGTTTTCCTGCTCAGTCTCCTGCTCTATCGATTCAACTGTAGCTTCTCTTGGCGGTCTGAATTCTGATGGGGAAAGAAAGAATACTTGTTTCTCATGCCCCGCCTGTTTCTCCTTATCATTTTCCGGCTCTTCGATCAGATTTCTGGTTTCATCCGGAATAGTCTCTGGAGTTTCCTGATCGACAATCGAAGCCTGATCTACAATTTTGTCTGCATTCTGAACTTCGACTGGATTCAGAATTGTTCCAGCATTGTTATAATCACCAAGATCGTGGATCATCATGGGCTCGGAGGTAGTCACCGTGGTTGCGACAGGACTTTCTTCCTGGGATGAACTGGTAGTGATATCGGCTTCTTCATCCTCGGAAGGAGTGGGGTTCTGACTGTTTGAGAAAGAATCCGTAGTGCTGGAATCCCCGCTTAGAGCATTCGAATCATCCGGGGCATAGTTTTCGAAACTGGACGATCCGATTGGAACTATTTGAACGGGGCGAATATGGTCTGACGGAATCCCAATCACCTGTGCGGCACTCATTTCCATAAGCAGGAAGACTCCGGGGGTTTCAAGCCGATCTGTCACAGTTACATTGACACTTTTTCGCCCCTTCGGATTCGTAACTTTCAGAATCGTACCTAGCGGAAAGGAATTGGATGCGGCCCGGAAGTATTCCCGTGAACCAGGGAATTGCGAAGAACTGCCAACGCTGGCATTTCCGGTCCATACCGACTCAGCTCGAAGAAAAGTCGAACAAGACAGAACTAGTACTAGAAAACCTATATACTTTCCCATTACTGATGTCTCCAGATTCTTTTCCGCCGACGCGAATCCCCATCATCGGGATTTTCCAGATTCCCATCAAACACGGATAAGACTGAAACTGCTAACGAGTTACCCAGAGATATCCAACGTTTCATTTCATTGCCCTTATATTCTATAGCTGAAATATCCGCAAATCCGTCGTCCAGTTTGTTTGCATTTCCCACCTGCACCAAGCCCCACAAAGCGCCCCGCTCGTCGGGGATAAGCACCAATAGCAGATCCACATCCTGTTCGACGGCAAATCTGACTGCTTCCCGATTCATCATCTTAGCGGATTTCTTGTTTTTGGTCGATATCATTCGATTAAAAACAATATAACCCTCATCAAACAAAACATCCATGATTCCTGTTTCCAGTGCAGTTATCTGAATTTTTTGACTCAGTTCCATTGCTTGGCGAGGAACCTCGACCCTGGTTTCCATGAAAAGGGTTTGCGGAAACAAAGATGCTGCATATGCGGCATGTAACAGCACAACAAGTTCCCATCTAATGCAGTTTGACATAATAAGAATTTCGGCTTCCTGGCTGGCGAAATGAGTGTTGTTAGCTTTGCTTTCCCCCAATATTGATTTGATGCTATATTCCCAGCAGTATGTTCAAAGGCAATCGTATCTACATTGTGGGCGCAGGTCAATTTGGCAGGGTTATCGCAAAGGAAATAGGCGAAAACTACACTACTGCCACGGTTGTCGCCTTTCTTGACGACGATAGGGATTTAATCGGCACCTTAGTGGATGGAATTCCGGTTCTGGGTCCCGTTGAAGCATGTGCGGGGCTGTTGGACCACGGACAGAACGCTGAAGCTTTAATTACACTCCCTTCAGCAGCGCGCAAAAAATTGCGGAATGTTTATGAAGCCCTGCGACAAGCCGGTTTTCCCAAGATTCGGATACTGCCATCGGTGAGTCAGATTATCACCGCAAATCCGCACGTTGTTCTTGCCAGAGAAATTGATCCCCAGGATCTTCTTGGACGAGATCCGGTGTTAATCGACCTGAAGGAAAGCTTATCCTATGTTCGGGGTAAGCGGGTTTTGATTACCGGCGCCGGAGGCAGCATAGGTGCCGAGTTATCACGTCAAATGCTCTATGGCGGAGCGGAGCGATTATACTTACTCGACCATAGCGAAACCAGTATCTGGGCCATAGAGAGCGAGCTTCGATACTTACAGAATGCGGGCATTGGCGAGAAGGCAACTATAATCCCTATTGTAGGTGAATTGCAAGACAGGGATTATGTGAAATTCCTGTTAGGCAGATTGAGAGCTGACGTGGTATTCCACGGCGCTGCTCACAAACATGTCCCCATGATGGAACAAAATCCCATAGAAGTGATTAAGAACAATGTCCTGAGTACTCGCAATATTGTAGATGCCGTCACCAGGGTTGATACTCAGCGTTTTGTTCTGGTATCCACTGACAAGGCCGTTGCACCTGTATCCGTTTATGGCATCAGCAAGAAAATTGCTGAAACAATCGTACTGCTACAACGGAAACGAAACTGTGATTTCATGGTTGTCCGCTTTGGGAATGTACTGGGTTCACAAGGCAGTATCATGCCCCTATTCAAGAAGCAAATACTGGCTGGCGGACCGGTAACCATTACAGATCCAAATGCTCAAAGATGGTTTATGACAATTCCAGAGGCGGTTAGTCTGATATTGAAGGCGGCCAGTTTCTCAGGAAACAATGGTCTGTATATATTGGACATGGGTGACCCCGTACGTATTGTGGACCTTGCCAGGCAAATGATCCGCTTCTACGGATATGAGGAGGACAGCATACCGATAACCTTTATCGGCATGCGTCCCGGGGAGAAGAAGATTGAGAGATTGTGGTCTGACGAGGAGAAGCCAATTCCAACCGAATATCCAAGAATTATGAAAGTAGAATTTTCGGAAGCTCAGTGCAATTTGGCTCACCAGTTCATAGAGGAGATTGAGCCCGTGGTATCCCTCGATTCAAAACGTCCGAAATTCTTTCGTAATCGGCATCGTTTGAGAGAGGTTATAAAACGACATTTCCCGAATGTCCAGGGTCCGGCAGATGAACCGGAATACTAAGACAATTCCATTTTTCAAACCAACCCTCGGACGAGCTGAGATTGCGGCCACGAAAAGAGTTATTGAAAGCGGATGGCTCACCACCGGTCCCGAGACGATAGCATTCGAGACGGAATTTGCGGCCTTCTTGAGGAGTTCCACTGCTGAAGATGAAGAATCAATTAGAACTCTCGCGGTTAGTTCGGCTACTGCCGGGTTGCACCTTGCTCTTGAATCTCTCGGCATTGGCCGTAACGATCTGGTAGCTATACCGTCCCTAACTTTCACGGCAAACGCAGCTGTTATCAGACATCTGGGAGCCGATCCGGTTTTTATTGATTCCGAGCCGATTGCTGGAAATATTGACCCTGCCAATATCACTCACGCCTTCAAGAAGACAGAACGAGAAGGAAGAAGAATCAAGGCCATAATTCCTGTACACCTGGCCGGTCATCCCTGTGATATGGATGGAATTCGCATGGCAATTGGTAATCGCCAAGTTTCCATTGTTGAGGATGCCGCTCATGCATTCCCTTCGAAAACACAAGCAGGGATGGCCGGCTGTCTGGGTGATATCGGTGTTTTTTCATTCTACGCAACAAAAGCGATTACCTGCGGTGAAGGTGGTATGGTGGTCACACGGAATAGTGATTATTTGAAAAGAATGAAGTTGATGCAATTGCACGGCATCGATCGTACTGTATGGAATCGTTACAGTAACAGAACCGGCATGCGTTCTTGGGAATATGACATAATTGCCGCGGGCTTCAAGTACAATTTATCGGATTTTGCCGCGGCGATAGGGAGAGAACAGCTGAAAAGAGCAAAAAGCCTGCTCAAATTGCGTCTGGAACTGGCACAGCAGTACCAGAGGATGCTCAGCGACATTGATGAATTAACCCTTCCCAATGATTGCCCCGGCCATGCGTGGCATTTATTCATAATACGTCTGCGGGATAATACGACTAGAAACCTACTCTCCGACGAACTTCACAGGGAAGGTATCGGCAGTTCCGTGCATTTTATTCCCTTGCATCGAATGCAGTACTGGAAAAAGCTCTATAACTTGAATCCGGAGAATTTTAGTGTGGCCGACAAGTTGGGAGAGGAAAGTCTTTCCCTCCCGCTTTGGCCAGGATTAAAAACCAGAGATTTGCAGCGGATAAGCGGAATAATCAGGAGTTTTTTTTGTGCACGAACCTAAAACACTTGCAGAAAGAATGTCTGGCCGAATTAGTCTGGTTGAAGATGCGGGAGGGAAAAAAACGCTCGTGGGTAAACCGCTAAGATCGACAGTCCCGCAGGGTAGAATTGTCGAGATGCATCTTCCAAAGCCTCCCAAGAACCTTATATATGTTCAAAACACTGAAATCCCCGGTTCGAAAAAGATAACACTCGGTGGTGTTTCGATTCCGATTCTTTCAAATCGCAATATACAGTGGAAAGGCCAGGAAATATTGCTTGCAGCTGGTCCAAATTCCGAGGAGCTTGAAGACTGGCTTTCCAGCGTGAAAATTGATATTGACAGTCGAGCCAAAGGAGAGGGACAACGCCTGATAGAACAAACTTTTGAAAAAGGCGACCCGGGAGCATCCTTTCGCGACGCGTTTCAAGTTGTCGAGGAATTCGTTGAACTGCTCCCATCTGTTGACACACGACAGTTTAGTCATTCGGTTTGCGTCCGAGATGGATCGCATTATGTTATGCACACCGCGACTCCTTGGCCGGGATCAGTTCGTGGACAGGTTGCCAATGTATTGAAAATTGATAGAGAACAGATTAGCGTGCGTTCTTATCCGGTGTATCAAGGCCTGGGTCTCAATTTTTGGAATCCAACACTGGAAGCTTGCCATGTAGCTTTGCTTTCCCAGCGGGCAAGACGTTCTGTTAGATTTTCTGGAGTATTATCTGAAGCCTTCATGTCGGAAATACCGGGGGCGAAATTCCAACTAAGAGCCGCGGTTGATACAAAGGGAAGAATCCTTGCCTCTGAGATTGATTTCACAGTTTTTGCGGGTGCCTTCCTTCCCTTGGAGAACGAATTTCTCCAAAGGATTGTGCTCGGTCTTTTCAGTTTCTACCCCTGCGCAAATTATTCCATCCACGGAAGAATTGCTCGCGCGCCTCATGCTCCGTCAAGTATACCCCCTGCGGCGGGGTTCGAACTGGGATTTCTTGCCGGAGAAACACTCGCATCAAAAATCGCATCAAGCAGTATGTCGACACCGAGCGTATGGCATAGGGAGTCTCTTCAAACTATAGATGCCTCATTTGGATCTGGAATATCGACGCCGAAGGATTTTCCAATTCTCGCACTTCTAGACGAGGCTATCGAGGTTTCGGATTTCAATCGCAAAAATGCCGCTTACGAACAGATTCGCCTCGCTCGCAGGCTACAAAAAAGGATTCCGAACCATTATGGGGGTATAGGACTGAGCACGGCCTGGTTTGGGAACGGGTTTCTAAGCTCGTCAAGAAGGCTTAACTCGGCCTCGCTTTCTTTGACACTTAGCAGAGATGGGAAACTCGAAGTCGGCCTGCCTACCCACAAATTCGACGACTCCCTGAAAGAGGCATGGTCTAGAATTCTGATGAATGAGCTCAGAATTAATAGAGACTTGATCACATTCTCGTTTAAGATGTCAATAGGCGACTTGGAACCTGGCCCTTCAATTCTCGGACGCAATATATCGATTTATACAAGACTTCTGAATCTTGCCGCAAACGAGCTGGCGAAACTTCGATTTCGAGAAGCACTTCCGATTACAGTTACTCGTACTCACCGAAGAGGCGGAATCGGATCCTGGGATGCCAAACTGTTTGAAGGCTCGCCATTCGAAACAATCTCTTACTGTGTTGGAATAATCGAGATTAGACTTTCTACAATAACGATGGAATTTTTGCCAGTCCGTGTATGGTTGATTATTGATGGTGGAAGCATACTTGCGCCGAAATCCGCAAAAGCGGAAGTTGAGGCATCTATTCAAAAAACCCTAAGGTGGTGTGGTTTTAGACAGGAACGAAATCAATTCCCCTCTGTCAACATAAAATTTCATGAATCGATATCAAAGCGACAGTCAAAAGATGTTTCCACTATTCCGCAGCTAATTATTCCCGCAGCTCTTCTCCGGGCGGTTCGTCAGGCAACAAACCTGGATGTTTTCAGACTGCCTATTACGCCTGATAGTTTGGTAGAGTTGCGAAAGCACAGGTGAAAATTTCGTTTGTACTAAATGGCGAACCTGTCGAGATTGACACGATGCCGCATCGCCGCACTTTGGATTTGCTTCGCGAGTCCTTTCAGATACGTTCGATATACTATCGATGCAACAACAGGGGGTGTGGCTTATGTCTGATTCTCCTCGATGGCAACCCGATGCATTCCTGCTTAATTCCGGCATTTGAGCTTCGACTCAGGGATATCTGGACGATGGAGGGGATATCTGCGCGTAAGGAATTTGAGGACTTGGTAGCCGGCTTTGAGCTGGCAAATGCCAAACTTTGCAGTTTCTGTGCGCCATCCCGGGCCCTTGTTGCTGAAGCCTTGCTCAAATCTGCTCTAAATCCAGACATGAAGCAGCTTAGATTCACCGCCGAGGCAGTGAAGTGCAGCTGCAATTCGACATTGAGAATCATTGATGGACTCGAAAAGGCTGCGGAATTCCGCCGGGAGCGTCTTCGTGTATCAAAAGTATAATTCTCCCAGGGTGTTCTTTCCGCGCACCATTAGCGAAACATTGGAGATGGTGGAGAGAGAATCGAATGCGGTTTTTTGGGCTGGCGGCACTGAACTATCATGCCGTTCAATGAGAAAAGATCTTATAGATTTACCAAAGACAGTTATTTCGCTGTGTTTGGTGGAAGAACTAGCACGGGCATCACGTTCTGAGTATGGTCTTGATATCGGTGCAATGATGACCTTTGAACGCTTGCTGCGTATCGGCAAAAGCACTCTGCCTACCGGGCTTCACGAGACCATAAATAGTATCGGTAACCTGCCATTGCGCAATCGAGCCACTATCGGTGGTCACCTTGCGCTCCAAACAAGAATTGGCGATCTTCATCCTCTCCTAGAGTTGCTGGATGCCAAAATTGAAATTCGCAGTCCAAGTAGAGGGGGCAGGAAACGCAGTCAGATTAAGAAGATTCCAATTATGTTACTGGAAGAAAAAAACTTGCTGAATTCCGGGGAGCTGATTTCAAAGATTAGTATTCCAACTGATAATTGGGACATTGCTTTTCACAGAAGGATATTGCCCGGCAACGACGAGAACAAAGTTTTGATATTCACAGCTTTGGCCAGTGTCGAGGGAGGAGTTCTTAGTGAGTGTCGAATGGCTTTCAGCGACGGTTGTACTGGAATTTTGAGGGATCGCGAGATTGAGGCGCATATGACCGGACAGAAGCTTCCTCTTGGATATAGGGAACTGAAGATTCTCGATGAGGCGATAATCGAACTTACAGCACCTTGGAAGACGCGCTCTTATGATCGCAAAACATCTATGGCCTGCGCTAGAGATTTTTTGAAACGAATCGAAGACAATAATATCAATGGAATGATACTCTAATTTTTTGGGAGGGAAAGTGAGCGGCTTCGTTCATCTGCATAATCACTCAGATTATTCACTTCTCGACGGCGCCTGCCGTATAGGTGACTATGTAAAAAAGGCCTCTCGGCTGGGAATGCAGCATCTGGGCTTAACCGATCATGGAAATTTGTTTGGCGCGCTGTATTTCGAACAAGAATGTCACAAAGCAGGTATCAATCCAGTGGTGGGATGCGAAGTCTATATTGCAAATGGCAGTAGATTTGAGAGAAGCAGCAAGTTGCCCAGAAGCTACCACATGGTTTTATACGCCAGGAATGTTGAAGGCTACAAAAACTTAATGATTCTCTCTTCGAAGAGCTATACCGAAGGTTTTTACTACAAGCCCCGTATCGATGATGAACTGCTTGAAAAATATCATGGTGGCTTGATGGCTTCTACTGCATGCCTGAGTGGGGAAATACCGAAGGCAATTCTTGATGAAGACTGGAACAAGGCCCGCAACAAGTCCGTCTATTACTCAGAGTTATTTGGAGAAGACAACTTCTATCTGGAGATAATGAACCACGGCATCCTCGAAGAGAAAACAGTTCGTACCGGTATGCGGAAAATCAGCAAAGAGACAGGTATTCCCATTATCGCAACTAACGACATTCACTTTTTGGAAAGAGAACATGCGAATGCACATGATGTTTTAATCTGCATATCAACCGGTAAGAAGCGGTCGGATGAGAAGCGTTTAAAAACAGAGAATCCGGAATTCTATTTCAAAAGCGAAGAGGAAATGAGAAGGCTTTTCCCGGACTTTCAAGACGCGATTGAAAACACCGTGAAATTGGCTATGAGGTGCGATCTCACAATTCCGAGACTTGAACATAGGCTGCCAAGTTACGAAATCCCAAAAAGTTTTGCCAATTCTCAATCCTACCTTCGCCATCTTACCTTAGAAGGCTTGAACAAACGCTACCACGAAGTCGATGTCGAACAACGCAAGTCGATTCATAAACGAGCAGAGTTTGAACTAAGTGTGTTATCCGATATGAGCTATGTCGATTATTTCCTTATAGTATGGGATTTTATCGATTGGGCATGCAGACACGGTATCCCGGTGGGACCTGGAAGAGGCTCGGGCGCAGGGAGTCTAGTCGCCTATGCTCTCAGGATAACAGATATCGATCCATTGAAATACGATCTTCTTTTTGAAAGGTTCCTAAATCCAGAACGCGTGAATATGCCAGATTTTGATATTGATTTCTGCTATGAACGACGCAATGAAGTTATTGAATATGTGCATGAGAAATATGGGCATGAAAATGTTGCTGGAATTTGCAGCTTTGGTACACTGAGAACCAAAGCTGTCTTAAAGGACGTTGCCAGAGTTCTGGATATACCATTTAGCGAATCCAACGCGATTACAAAGCTGGTACCAGAAGGAAAAATCTTTGATGGCAGGGAAATCGATATGAAGCTGGCGCTGGAAATGGAGCCCAGACTCAAAGAATTCTACAAGAAAGGGGGTGTATACAAGGAACTCTTTGAGGTGGCGGAAATTCTGGAGGGTATGAACCGTCATGTTTCGACCCACGCCTGTGGCAAAGTGATAGGCAGGGGCCCTCTAACAGACTACGTGCCCTTGATCAAAGACCAAAAAACCGGAGATGTGATTACTGCCTACTCCATGGATGTGATTGAAACCTGTGGCTTAGTGAAAATGGACTTTTTGGGACTCAAAACCTTAACACTGCTTAAGAATTGTGAAACTTTGATTAGAAAACTGAATCCCAAATTCGACATCGATAAGCTTCCCGAGGATGATGCAGCCACTTTCAAAATGTTGGGAGATGGCAAGAGCGAGGCTGTTTTCCAGTTTGAAAGCCAAGGAATGCAAAAGGTTTTGAGAGATGCGAAGCCGATGAGCATCGAGGAGCTTATTGCATTGAATGCCCTTTATCGACCAGGACCAATGCAGTACATACCCAAATACATCGAATCCAAGTATAACCGGCGGAAAATTCAATATCCCCATCCGGATTTGAAGGAAATTCTCCAACAAACCTATGGAGTCATTATCTACCAGGAACAGGTGATGAAAGTGGCCCAGACGATTGGTGGTTTCAGCCTCGGCAAGGCTGATATACTTCGTCAGGCCATGGGGAAGAAAAAAGAAAAAGAAATGGCCAGAATGGAACGCGAGTTTATAGAGGGGGCTGAAAACAAGGGCTATGATTCCAAGCTTGCCAAAGATATTTATGACATGTTGAAGCCGTTCGCCGGCTATGGTTTCAACAAGTCGCACGCTGCTGCTTATTCTCTAATCGCCTATAAAACGGCGTTCTGCAAAGCTAACCATCCTGCTGAATTCTGGGCGGCCAATCTGACCAACGAAATAAATTCCACCGACGCACTTCGAGAATACCTTGCCTATGCCAAAAATGAAGGTGTGAAAATTCTTCCACCCGATATTAACCTCTCCGAAAAATATTTCACTGTGGATGAAGGTCGTATTATTTACGGACTGACAGGAATAAAGGGAATGGGGCAAGGCGCGGCTGAAGCTATAACAGAGGCACGTAAGTTCAAAGGCGATTTCACGGGTTTTCTGGATTTTCTTAGGAAGGTTGATTTGAAAGCGCTTAACAGGAAGGTGCTGGAAATCAGTCTTCAGGCAGGGCTATTCGACAATATAGAACAAAAAAACCGCGCTACCCTTCTTCATAATCTCGACCGAGCGCTTGATATCTCATGTAGAAGAAAAAACGATGAAGCAAGCGGGCAGATATCATTATTTACCGAAAGCGAAACTGCTATTGAATTTCAATGGGAGGAAGTCGATGGATGGACTGAAAGCCATTTGCTGCGTCTTGAAAAAGAACATCTCGGACTCTACGTGTCTGGTCATCCGCTTGATCCTTACCGCGCGGTATGGGAGAAAACAACGAATATGAGTATTCAGGAAATAAAAATTTGCACAAATAAAAAAACTCACAGTGTCCTTGGGATACTGAAGAGTGTTCGCACTGTTCTCACTCATAAAGGCGAGAACATCGCCTTCGCGATTCTCGAAGATTTTGATAACACTGTGGAATTGGCTGTTTTTAACAAGGCCTACAGGAAATTTGGTCACCTGCTAACCGAAGGAAATATTGTGCTTATAAGAGGAAAAGTGGATTTAAGTCGTGGCAATCCGCAAATCAGGGTTGACGAAATCCTGGAACCCAGAACACTGACAAAAACACAGCAGCGTGGAAACAAAGCGCTAATGAGCAGCAAAAAGGGGATAAATAAAATGCGAGGAGAGGCCGAAGCAGTGACTTTCAGAATTCATATCGAACTGGTTGATGCGGCACACTCCGAGAAAGAACTAATAACCCTCCGGACCCTCCTTCAAGACAAAAACGGATCTGGACAGCTCTATCTGCATGTGTCGGAAAATGGCGCAAAATCGGTGGTTAAGGCATCGAATAGGTTTAGCTTCGCCGTGGACGACATAGATGATATCAGAAAACATCACTCTGTCGCAGCAGTCTGGAAGGAAACACTTTAGCGAATGAACTATTTCCAACTCACCGCACGTATTATAAGCAGCTTGCTGATGACGTATTATCTGATTATCATCCTTGATATCATTTTGAGCTGGATTTACTCTCCCTCACTAAGCAAGTTCAAATCGTTCCTTCACAAACTTACTGAACCCTATATGCGTCATTTTAGAGGAATTAGCTGGCTTCGATTCGGCATGTTGGATTTCTCGCCAATACTTGGATTGATGGTTCTTGGACTAGTTCTGTTTCTAACTCAGAGTCTTTCCACGGGGGCTTTTCCAACCTGGTACGATTTGCTTTTCTGGATTATTGAAAGAATCTGGGGGTTGATAGCGTTTCTTGCCATGCTTCTCGCAATTCTGGCGCTATTTCGCTTAATTATGCTGTTTGCGACGAGGGGACATCGAGCAGAGTGGCTAGATAGGATTGATAGACTTCTGTTTCCCATTGTTTCGAAATTTCTTGGCGTATTCACCCAAAAGGCCCTGAATTATCATCTTGCCCTGGGTATTTTCGCGGCAGTATTGATAGCGCTGAGGTTTTTTGTTGAATGGGGGCTGGATGAATTGCTGCAATATTTGAAAATAAAGCTTGATGAGCTTAGATAGTTTGAACACGTGTTTCTTGGAGAACTAACATATCCAGTAAGTAATATTGCCGGTATCGGGCCCAGTGCGACAAGGAGTCTTGCCGCATTGGGTGTGCTCAATATCGCGGGTTTAATCAGACATTACCCAACACAATACGAAGATAGGAGCAAACTTGTTCCTCTTGTGAATTCATCGTCAAGAAAACCGGCTGTAACTATCGCCACAGTGCAAAAACAGGAATATGTACTATGGAAACGCGGCAAGGTGTTAAAAGTGACGGTGAGCGACGATACAGAAAATGCATCACTTCTATGCTATGGACGGAATTCTTTAGCATCCAGATTAGCGCCGGGTAAGAAAATTTGGTTAACAGGCCCCTTTGATCGCAACCGCTATGGCGATTTGCAAACTGGAACATTTGTTTTCGAAGACTATGTCGAGAATAAATTTTCGAAGGAATTCGGCAAGATTCTTCCAATATATTCTCTTAGTGGAAAACTTAGCCAAAGACTACTTAGAAATGCAATTAGAACTGCCCTCAATAGTTATGGGAAGGGGATTCGAGATGAGTTGCCAGATTCTGTTCGAACGGAAATGCAATTCCCACATAAAGAGAAATGTCTGCAAAATATTCACTTCCCCGAAAGTTCCTCGGAGCATGAGCTGGCACGAAGGGCATTAATTTTTGAAGAATTGTTCCTATTACAGGTAAGCATTGCGCGCATGGCTTTTTTAACTAGACGAAACGACAGAGCACCTCGCCCCTGGTCGGACAGATTGGTGAATACTCTGAAAAGCAGATTGGACTTTGAACTCACGCGCGATCAAATTGCCTCCATTGAGGATATTAAGAGAGATCTCAGCAATGAACACCGGATGTCTCGGCTTTTGCAGGGCGAAGTAGGCTCCGGTAAAACTCTGGTAGCCTTTATTGCGGCGCTTGGCGCAATTGGCGCCGGCCGCCAGGTTGCCTTTATGGCTCCCACGGAACTCCTGGCCAAGCAACATGCGGACAATGCCGCCAAACTTCTGGAACCCTTGGGCGTGAGGATGGCGTTTATCAGCAGCGATGTCAGTGGCACATCTCGTGCTTCGATCTGTTTGGCACTTGCCGACGGAAATATTGATCTTTGCATTGGAACCCATACTCTCTTCAGTTCGGATGTTAATTTCTTGAAACTTGGACTCGCGATCATCGATGAACAACATCGTTTTGGGGTGGATCAACGACGATTGTTAAGCGAAAAAGGGAATTCGGTGGATCTTCTAGCACTCACAGCAACCCCAATACCTCGAACTCTGACACTGACTGCCTTTGGCGATATGGAGCTATCTTCAATTCGCAGCATGCCAGAGGGCAGGATTCCGGTAGAAACTCATCTTGCTCGCATGGGAAACGAAGAGAAGGTTTACAACTTTGTTCGCAGGGAGCTGAATGCTGGTTTCAGAGCCTATTTCATCTATCCGCTTATAGAGAAATCGGAAAAGAGTTCTTTAAAAGATGCTCAAAACATGTTTCTAAAGCTTTCAAAGGAGGTTTTTCCCGAGCACCGGGCAGCCCTGATTCACTCGCGCGTCGATGAGGAAAAAAAACACAGCATCATGTCAGATTTCCGCACGGGCGCTTGCAAGCTTCTAGTAGCCACCAGTGTGGTGGAAGTTGGTGTGGATATACCTGAGGCTACATGCATCGTGATTGAGCATGCAGAGCGCTTCGGGCTTTCTGCTCTGCATCAGCTGCGTGGGAGGGTTGGCCGCGGAAATAGAAAATCCTACTGCTTCCTGGTTTATTCGGAGCCACTTACCGATGATGGGAAAAAACGCCTGATTATCATGAAAAACACTCATGATGGTTTTACGCTTGCTGAGGAGGATTTGAAAATGAGGGGACCTGGGGACATGGTAGGAATTAAGCAGTCGGGATTTCTAAAAATGAGCATTGCCAATCCAGTTAGGGATTTGCAGGTTTTACTGCAGGCTAGGGACAAAGTAAAAAAAATTGTAACTTCAGAATCGGAATTTCTTGAGGAAGAAAACCTGCACAGACTATTTGAAACTTGTCCTCCCTTCGACGAAAGACTCATTAATACAGGCTAGTCGTTTCTTGAGGATAACAGGAGGCCGTTTGGCCAGCCGCATTGTTTCATGCCCCCCAGGACCTATTCGACCTGCGACGGATAGAATACGTGAATCGATGTTTGCTGCACTTGGAGATTTACGCAGCGTCAGCTTTCTGGATCTTTTTGCTGGCTCAGGGATAATGAGCTTGGAAGCGCTCAGTCGAGGAGCGAGAAAGGCTCTTCTGATTGAGAAAGACAGAAAGAAAAAAAAGACTATTTTAGAAAATTTAAAGATTGCAGGAGGGGAAGAATCTAGCCTTGATGAAACCAAACTGCGAATCATGCCTGTCGAGCGTTTCCTGCGGGGCAATATTGAGCGCTATGATGTGGTACATATCGATCCACCCTTTTCGATGAGCAACAAAGAAAATCTCTTAATCCTTGCAGACAGGGCCGGACAACCCTTGCCAGGCGGAACTTTGGTTTTTCATTATCCATTTGGAGATAGACTGCCTGATATCGCCTGCAATCTCAGACTCTATGATATCCGAAATTACGGACAATCCCGGCTCGCTTTTTATACCAGGGACAATTAACCAAATTTTTCTCAGCGGTCCTTCGCAATAATTCGATATACAAAGCGAAGCATTTGGAGGATTTGGTGTCGCGCTTTCAATTACTTAGATTCTGCGCCCTGTTGCTTGCAGCATTGGCGTTTCGCGCAAATTTCATCCTCTCCGCCTTAACTCACACGGTTATTCAGTCGGATACATTGTATGGGCTTTCAGTTCGTTACAAGGTTCCTTTGAATTGGATTATGCGCGCGAACAATCTAAGGAATGATAATATACACCCTGGAAAAAAACTCGTAATCCCGATCGATGGAATCGAATTTATTCATATAGCACCCGGAGACACTCTTTCGGGAATTGCGTTGGAGTTTGGCGTGGAAGTGGAGGAGCTGCAGCGGATTAACAACATGAAATCCCATGAGATTGGAATTGGGCAGAAGATTAGGATTCCCTCTCCAGTTCAAGCTAATAAATACCGGGTAGCTGCAGGCGATAACCTGCTTGCAATTGCACGACGCTATAATCTGTCCGTGGAACAGCTCAAGGCATATAACAGGCTTGATAACGACGTAATCTATCCGGGACAGATTCTGATTACCAAGGTGGAACGACCCGAAACATACCGCATACAGAAAGGGGAGTCACTCTGGCTGATTGCAAAACGCTTCGGTTTATCAGTGACCGATTTGAAGATGTGGAATTCACTGCAGAGCGATGAAATCCGTCTGGGTGATGTGCTGACACTGTTTCCAGGCCTTGGCAAAATTGATTCGAGCAAGGTGGACAATGAACTCGCCTTAGCGTCTATCAGAATTCCGAAAGAAGAAGATAGCGGCACCAAACACACTGTTTTGAAAAATGAAGGAGAGTATTTTTTCAGCTCTCCAAAAATCGCAGATCAACCAAGTGTTAGCTACTGGGAAAACTCGGAAGCCTCCACCCTGACGGACTACCGCAGGGCCAAGCAGATTCTAGACAAATTTAGAAATCAAATCGACGCAATGAGAACCAAGAGCAATGCGTTAAAGGGATGGCACATTGTAATAGACCCTGGTCACGGTGGTTTGGACCCCGGGGCGATCGTTTCGGTTGCGGACGGCGTCGGCAACCCGCTCGTCATTACCGAGGATGAGTATGTCTATGACATCTCAATGCGTCTTTATCGAATCCTGCTTTTACACGATGCCTCAGTGTCTCTGACGGTGCTCTCGCCAGACCATCATGTCAGGGATGGGGTTAATGCGCGCCAAACCTTTGTGAACTTGAAGAATGAAGTGTACAACGCAGAATTCCTTAGTGCACAAAAAAGCTGGAGACCTGTTGGAACTATTGAGGGTTTAGACATGCGCAAGTCCATTGCCTCCAAAGAGATTGCTGAAGTTGCCGCACGGAATAAACGAAAAGGAACGATATTTGTTAGCCTCCATGCGGATAATTCTCCAGAGCTACCACCTGGCAGAGCGGTTCTCTATGACGGAGAAAGCGATAAGGAACTCAAAAATTCCATGCGTTTCGCTACTGCACTCTCCTCGCATCTTGGAGGAGGGGCGTTTATCAGACATCAGAAACTGAAAGTTTTGCAGAACAATCCGGCAGATGTTGCAGCTCTTGTTGAGGTGCGGAATATAAGTTATTCCCACAATGCCTGGGCCTTAAGATCGTCCGATTTGCGCGAACAAGATGCATTGATGATTGCGGATGGTTTGCTGGCATGGGCGCGAGAACATTAGCCGCTGGACTACGCTACAGTGGGTGGCATAATATGTTTCAGATGAGCGAAAACGACGGAGGGCGACTTAGAACTCCTGGAGGAACAATGAGCCTCTTTTTCGAAGAAGCTCATCGACATCGACATCTATTGCGTCTTGTGGAAGATCATTTCATTTCCTGGGGCTATTTGCCTGTGCTTACTCCGGTTATCGACTACTTTGAGACTTATAGGCTTTTGCTTAGTCATAAACAGGAGGAGCATAGCTATCGCTTCCCAGATAGGGGTGGAAAACTCTTGATGCTGCGTTCGGATGTTACCTTATTTCTGGCTAAGCAGATGGGACTCTCGTGTGGCCCCCTGCCTAGACGGGTTTACTACGCTGACAGTGTTATCCGCCACCAGGAAGAGGAGGACATTGCGAGCGATGAGTTATTCCAGTCGGGGGCCGAGCTTATCGGTTTGAGTGGATTGGATGGCGATCTGGAGATTCTTATGATGCTGTATGATTTACTCGGAGCCATGAATCTTCGGGACTGGCGCATGCATATCGGTTCTCGTGCACTCCTCGATGCGGTTTTGGGCGCGAGCATAAAACCAGCCCGGGCAAGAGAACTCCTGGAGATTAGAGATAGAGAAGAACTTGAGAAGCTATTTAGTGATGCGGGATTGAACTCCCCACGTCAGCGTACCGAGCTGCTTATGTTTCTTGGGGAAGCAGAGGATTTTGTGGAATACGCGCCTGGCCTGGTAACTCGTTTTGGTATTTCGAAAAACGAGGGATCAGATGCGGTAATAAAGGCGCTAGACCATCTAATCTCCTTGGCAACAAATCTGAAGGAACTCACTTCGAACAAGAATATAAGGGTAGATCTGTCTGTAACAGGAGATCAATCCTATTATTCTGGATTTACGGTTATGGTTTTTGCCGAGGGGGCAAATACGGCTATTGCTTCCGGAGGCAGGTACGACAATCTTCTTGGCTCGTTCGGCAACAGTGCCGCTGCCGCGGGATTCAGTATGATGATGCGTAAGATTGAACCCTTAAGCAGATATGCTACGGGCAGCAAGATGTCTGTGAGTGGCGCACGCGGCACTACCTTCGCTGCCCGATACCGTGACGCGAGGGAGCGTCGAATTAATGGCGAACGGATAGTGCTGAATACCGACAAAACCAGTGGCTGACCCTCTGACAATTGCGATTCCAAACGGCCGTCTTCTCAAGCCACTCATGGACTATTTCTCTATTAAGGGTATTCAAATCAAATTTGGCTCTCGCAAGCTTTCGGCCGTCGATTCGAGTGGCAGGCTGGAATTTTACAAGGTAAAAAACAGCGATCTGCCAACTTACGTTCATCACCGAATAACCGGACTTGGAATTGCGGGTGATGATACTCTGATCGAATCCGGACACTCGTTCGTAAGGCTTTCAACCCTGCCTATCGGCAAGACAAGTCTTTGTATTGCGGCGCCAAAGGATTCGCCGGCCGTAGAGGAACATGGTGCATCTGTTGTCAATGTTGCTACCAGTTATGTTCGTCTCACGCGAGAATGGTTTCATCGACGGGGTATTCCGGTGAAGATAATAAGACTCGGGGGGAGTGTCGAATTGGCACCGCGCCTGGGTTTAGCAGAATACATCACCGATTTGGTTGAAACCGGCGGTACTCTTAAGGCAAACGGCCTTGAAATACTGAAGAAACTTGCGGATCTTAGAGTAAGGCTTATTGCCAATCCAGCATATTTCAAACTTCACTATCGTGAAATCGGCGAGTTTACCGATATTTTGACGAGAGGGAAACGATGATTGAACTTCACCGAGTAAGCAAAGAAACCAATGTTCACGTAATTCTGGATATGGACGAACCAGGCAAATCAAGTATAAAAACGGAACTCGCCTTTCTCAATCATATGCTAACCGCGATGTCATTTCACGGCAGGTTTCGCCTCAATCTGGTTGCCACCGGGGATATCGATGTAGACCCGCATCATTTGATTGAAGATACTGGTCTGGTTATTGGTTCAGCATTTGAGCAGGTCAGGTTGAAATCCGATGGTATTAAGCGTTACGGCAGTGCACTCATTCCCATGGATGATGCGTTGAGCGAGGTGGTTGTGGATGCTGGGGGGAGGCCCTATCTTTGCTGGAACGTTAATTGGGCTCAACCGAGAGCGGGGAATTTAGACCTTTCACTTCTGCGGGATTTCTTTTGGGGATTGGCAACTGGGGGGAAGATGAATCTTCACTTATCTGTTCGATATTCTGAAAATGGACACCATGCCGCTGAAGCGCTTTTCAAGGCGGTGGGATTCGCTATCAGAGAAGCCTATAAACCGAGTCAGGGTGGTACGGCGAGGATGTCAACAAAAGGAATAATCTGACAATGCGGTTTCCGAAAGAAGGCTTTTTGAAAATTGCCTCGCCTAAGCGGACGAAAATTGATTCCACACGCAAGGTTGCTCTGATTCGAAAGGGAAACGAGCTGTTCAACAGCGGCGATGTTGACTCCGCAAAAAAAATATTCCTAGCCTGCGGATATACCGACGGCATCATTCGCGTAGGAGATAACTGTTATAAAAATGCAGACTACTGGGAAGCCTACCGGCTTTATATCCTGGCCCCCGCTCCAGACCGGGTGGACCACTTAATCAAGAAAATGGCTCAGGTTATACAGGATTGGTTACATGGCTAGGCTTATCGCTTCACGCATGCAAACACGCTACCCTCAAGCCAACTCGTTTATACAAAATAAGGTTTATGATATCACCTAGGTTAACACCGCGCGAACACGCCTTATGCCTCTTGAAACAGACTGTTCTTTCACTATCTTAAACTCACCAATATCTCCAATCGATTCCACATGCGGCCCACCACATACCTCGGTGGAAAAATTACCGATGCTGTATACCCTTATTTGCTCACCGTATTTTCCCTCAAAAAGGGCTCTCGCATTGATATTCTTAGCCTGCTCTATTGTCATCGTCTGCACCGAAACGGGAAGATTTTCGGCAATTCTGTCATTTACTATTTTTTCTACCGATTTCTTCTCTTCATCTGTCATGGGACGTGGATGAACAAAATCAAATCTCAATCGATCGCCTGTGATGTTCGATCCTTTCTGAGCAACATGCTCCCCCAGTACTCGTCGCAGAGCCTCATGAAGCAAATGCGTCGCAGTGTGATAACGAATGGACATCAGTGAATCATCGACGAGGCCACCTTTGAATGTCTTGTCGGCACCCTTTTTGGAAATTTCCTGATGCCTCCTATATGCCTCATCAAAACCTGCTCTATCCACCGTGATGTTGTTTTCCTCAGCCAGTTCTTGAGTTAATTCAATTGGGAATCCGTAAGTATCATACAGGTGGAAGGCCTCTTGTCCAGGTATCAGCCTCTTTTTGTTTTTGTTTAAATCTGCGAGAACCCCATAGAATTCTTTGTTGCCTTTATTGAGCGTTTTACGGAATTGTATCTCCTCCAGACTAAGCTCGGATTGTATGAATTCTTGTCTTGATGCCAGTTCGACATAAGCGCTTTCATATGTTCGAATAACAGATTCCGCAACTTGGGCCAGAAAATTGGAATCAATACCAATTTTGAGCCCGTGGCGCACGCATCGCCTGATAAGACGACGCAGGATATAGCCCTGCCCAAGATTGGAGGGCCTAACTGCATTTCCGTCACCGAGAATCATCGCTGCGGTTTTCACGTGGTCTGCAATAATTCGAAAAGATCTAGTGCCAGAATCATCATCGCGGTATTTTTTTCCGGAGATATCTTCAATCGATCTGATGATACCAGCAAAGAGTTCGGTTTCGTAAACCGTTTTTTTCCCCTGAAGCATGCTTATTGTTCGCTCGACACCCATGCCAGTATCCACGCAGGGTGTTTCCAAGGCCACATAAGAGCCATCTGATTGTTTGTTGTACTCAATAAACACATCGTTCCAAATCTCGAAATACTTACCGCAGAAGCATCCGGGCCGGCAATCTGATCCACATTTCTCTGCGCCAGTATCATAGAACATCTCAGAATCCGGTCCACAGGGCCCTCCCCTACCGGCTGGTTGCCACCAATTTTCCTCTCTTGGCAACTTGAAGATGTGCTCCTTAGGCACTGCAAGGGAAAGCCAGGCATTATAGGATTCATAATCAAAGGGAACATCGTTATCGCCCTCAAATACAGTTACGTAAATACGGTTCTTGTTCAAACCAAGGAAATCCTTGTTAGTTAAAAATTCATAACTCCATGCGATGGCTTCTTTTTTGAAATAGTCCCTAATCGACCAATTCCCCAGCATTTCAAAAAAAGTCAGATGTGATGAATCACCAACAGATTCAATATCAACTGTTCTAATACACTTCTGCACATTGACAAGACGTGAGCCAGAGGGATGATTTTCGCCTAACAAATAAGGGATAAGTGGATGCATCCCCGCAGTTGTAAATAGTACAGACGGATCATTTTCAGGTATAAGAGACTTCCCCGATATCTCTGTGTGGTTTCGTGAGACAAAGAAGTCTATGTATCTACGTTTTAATTCATTGCCCTGCATGTGCCTATCGTATCTATCGGCAAAGCTCTATTCAAGTTATGAATGGACCACCCGGTCAGATAAACGAACATTCATTCAATCAGATCGGATTCCTCGCGGATTATCAAATAAGTCCCGTTTTCTTCGCCGTTGCGTAGTCTTTCAAGAAAATTCCTAACCGCAGTATCCACCTCCGATTTCAGAACCGCGCCCATAATATCTGATTCATCTTCAACCATCAGGCGTCGGCGTTTGGGCAGAGAAAGCTTGATACGATCCCTGATTTCTCGAGCCTGCCCCTTCATAAGCAGAGCTATCTCCCTTTCTCCCATCTCAGCCAAAATGCCTTGAATATCCCTATCCCGCATATGAATAACGCTATCCATGGTGTAGAGTCTTTTCTTAACCTGATCCGCAAGCGCAGCATCAGCAGTCTCCAGACTATCTAGTAAGCGGCGTTCACCCGAAATATCCATATGTCGCAGGATATCGGCGAGAATTAATCTGCCATCAAATTCGTCGCTTTCATCTTTTCCAATATGTCGGAGTTTATCCTGCAAGCCTGCTTCAACGATATGCACAAGTTCCATTGACACTTTTCGAGCCCGAGCCATTCTAAGCACAATCTGGAGGAGTTTATCCCTGGGCAGCGCCTTTAAGAAGCTGGATGCCTTTGAAGGCTCGATTTGGGTTAGTACAAATGCCAAAACTGCAGGATTTTCTTTGTGCAAAAGATTTGTCAACTGTGAAGAGGAAAGAGCGTTCAAAAATGCGAACCGTTTAGGAATCGCATCCGGCATTGACTTCAGGATAATCCTTTCCGCTTCGTCTTTGCCGAAGGCCGCCGTCAGAATTTCCATCGCCGCATCTACTCCACCCCTCACTCTCCTTACCTTGACATCAGCTAAGGTTTCGCAAAATTCATCAAGGAGACTCTGCGCCTCAACCAAGTCCATGCGCCGGATAGTTGCTATTTCTCGCGCTATTTCCTCTGCTTCATCTGGATTCAGTTTGGCCATAACCCGCGCCGCCTCATCTATTCCCAGAAGCAATATCAGGCGCGCTGCCTTCCTTCTTCCTTCAGTCCCAGCCAGTTTAAGCAAGCTTCCCACGGGTTCTTTCTCAGCTTCGACTCGATTTTGAATAACTGTTTTTTTGGACGACTTCTTTCCGATCCCCAACTTAATCTGAGCTTGGAGATTCTCGTGTTTTTTCTTTCTCCCCTTTCCCCTTACTGCCGGCGCTTCAACTGAAGACGCTGTCAATTCAATCCCGGATTTCATTTTATCCATGACGCACCGCACCTCCCAAAATGCTGCAACTCAGCCTGATAAAACCTCTTCCACTTCAGTACTGTCTACTAATCTAGCGGCTCTTATGACGGCCAATCTTCATTGTAATGCTAAGACACTTCGTCGCTTTGGGTTTCAAATCGATTAACCAGTATGGCATGAAGAAATTCGATTGATATTTCCTGTGAAGTTCACCGTCTGCGTGATAGTCCACAAAAACAAGGGCTCGCCAAAGTCCGGCTGTTTCCGACAATTGAAAATCCATCACTACACCGCGTTCCCTGTCGAGCACAGTCCAGGAGTTCACCTCTTTGTCAGTTCCTCGCTCTTGAACTTCGCCGGCAGGGAGGAGGTCAGCAACATTTAGAAATACCGATCTCATTTCCTCATTCTCGGTCAAAGCCAAGTTTGTCTCACTTCCCCATAAGAAAGTCAGTTTTTCCTGGCTTAGATTTGAAAAAGTATAATCAACTACGAGCGAGCTGCGCCGAAATGAAAAAGTTTTATATATATCGAGGACTTCTTCTTTCCTATTCAGCGTGGCGCTGCAAGCAAGAGAAACCCTGGGTGGATCTCTCTCCAATTCCAGTGTCCGGTATCGTTTGCTGGGAAGCTTGTCAAATTTGCGATATGAACCTTGTTCAAAATCAGTGAGTTTCTCTTCGGGATCCAATATGTGATCAAGGAAAGCATGTCTCGAATAGGAATCATATCCCAATTCCACCGTTTCCTGGAGATGATAATCCTCTGGATACTTCGAAAAAGTAGCTAGATAATTCCGGGATACGGACAGATAATCCAGCTCAAAAAGAACTCCGCCCACCGGATGAATATATGCGTTGAAAATCAAGCCGCTATAAAGGTATTCTTTATTCCCATCCATATCAAAGTCGACCGAGGTAAGCGCGGCCTTGAAAATACCCCTCTCGCGAGTAGCCTTTTCTGCTTCGATAAGGGTGCTGTATGTGCTGTGTCTGAGTCGACTATTGCAAATTCCACCATTCGGACCGTGCCAATATGCATGATGCTCCTGACCCCGCCAAAGTTCTTCTTTTGCGTTTTTTTTCCTGTACTTGTCGCCTTTCAACTGATTCGACAGAACATTGACATACATCATCTTCGCATACAGGAGTCCGCTTTCACGGTATTTTGCAAGGAATTCACGATAGGAGGCTTTGGTTATATCCTGGGAGGACTTGCCTGCCGCGCCATTACTGAGTGAATTCGATATACCGGTAGAACTTGAGCTATTTTGTTTAGTCTGACTGCCTCGAAGCCAGTGCATTAAGACATCGTAGGTTGGCGCGGGAATATATATCTTTTCCCTAGGCAAAACGGTATTTCTTAAATAACGCCCCGGATGTACACACTCAAGCCAATCTCTAGCCCTCGCTACGGCGTCGAAAAACCGCTCAAGCCATTTTTCCTCATAGCAAATCGTGTGCAAGTCATTGGTCCCAAGTGCCAGCCCATCAAGAATGAGTGTTACCACAACTTCTCTGTCTTTCCCTGTCTTCAATTTCTTGAGCCTATCCAGAATATAATCAGGAGGGACTTGCAGGAATTGATCCGTAAGGGAATCCATAATAGGAAAAACAAGAATTGTCTTACCCTGATTTTCTGCAATAACCGGTGCGTCGGGGCGAAATCCCGGAACTTTTGGAAAGATTCGTTCACTCAAGAATACGTAGTCCATGCCACTAGTATGGAGAGAGGATGCTAAATGCATTTCCCATATTTGTCCCGGGATCCATCCTCCGCGTGAACGTTTGCCGAATTTTTTCCTCAAATAGGTTGTCATTGCCTCGATTTGCCCTACCTTATCGGGCGTTGGAATCAGAGGAAGCATAGGTTCCCAATATCCGCCTCCAAGAATTTCAACATTTTTACGAGATATCAGTTCACCTAGAACCGTGTGAAATTCGGGGTGTTTCTTCTCCAACCATTCAAGCAGGGGTCCAGTATAATACAGAGTTGCAAGTATCTCAGGATGGTTGTAAATCGTCGTTATGAAGGGTTTCAAAGCCGTTTGATAAGCGCTCTCAGACTGGAGATCAATCTCCCCAGACGGGACGGCATTGCAGGTTCCAAATATCAACTTAACCTTGCTCATGAATAATCGGAGATAAAGCAGCCCTCCATATCCGAGCACTCCTTGCTCAATCCTGCCATCCTTATAAATTGATTATGCACTTGGGAGGACAGGCAGCCGATGCGGCTCTTTGATCCTCTTCGTCAGCATCATTATAACTCAGCATGGAAAGATTATCCGACACAACGAAGCCGGAATTTAGAAATTTTCGTTCACAAATTCGACATCCGATACATCCGGTTCGACAGAGATTCTTTGTAAGCTTGGGGGAATCCTTGGATTTGCAGGCGACAAACCATTTTGCATCCTTTGGTATCATAACCATGACACCGGTGGGACAGACTGCAACGCATATTTCGCAGCCTATGCAGAGTTCGGGATTTACTTTCACTAAACCCGTACCCGTATAGCGAATCGCATCAACCGGACAAGATTTAACACAGGAACCCAAACCAAGACAGCCATATTTGCATCCCTTATCCCCATGAAACTGAATGTGTGCGGATTCACAATCGGGATAACCAAGATAAGTAAATTCCCTTTTTGCAGCCTTGTTATCCCCAAGACAGGCTAATCGCGCTATCATTCGCGAAGAGTTTTCGCCGTTTTCAACGTCCAGCAGCTTTGCAAGCGCATTCTGTGTATCGTAACCGCCAGGGCTGCATCTGGAAACGTCAGTTTCCGTCTTTGAGGCCATGGCCCTGGCATAGGACTCACAGCTGGAATAACTGCACACACCGCAGTTCAAACCGGGTAATACTGAGATGAGGGTCTCTACCTTCTCATCACTTTTCACCTTGAGTTTTCGTGAAGCCACAGCAAGTCCGGCACCAAGAAAAATGGCAAAGACCGAAGTGCTGATAAAAGCGTACAGTACTTGCAGGAGATTTTCCACAGGCTAACTACTCCTCAGCAAATTTGTAAGCAAAGCCGTATCAAAGGCCATGAATGCCAGGGCCATTAATCCGCCCGAAATAAAAGTTATAGGAGCCCCCCTAAGATATTTTGGCACTTTTTCAGTGTCCAATCGTTCTCTAATACCCGACATAAACAATAGCGCCATTAAAAAACCCAAACCGGCGGAAAACCCCGCCAGGAAACTCTCCGCGGCATCGAAATTTCTATTTACGCTAATCAGTGCAATGCCCAGTACTCCGCAATTAGTGGTGATAAGGGGCAGATATATGCCCAATGCCTGGTAAAGCGGAGGTGAATACTTTCGCACCGCCATCTCCACGAGCTGAACCAGTGTTGCAATCACTAGAATAAAGGTGACAGTTCGAAGGAACTCGATATCCAAGGGCACTAAGATGAAATACTCAAGCGCCCAGCTTATTAGGGATGCAAGGCTCATTACGAAAGTGACAGCGAGGCCCATGCCAACAGCGCTTTCGGAATTCTTTGACACTCCTATGAAAGGACAAAGCCCCAGAAATTGCGAGAGCACCAGATTGCTGATGAAAGTATAGGTTATAATGATGCCAACGTAGGTCATCTTTTCCTAACCTCCCCTAGCCAACGAAAAAATCCCTGAAGGAATCCCATTACAATCAGAGCTCCCGCAGGAAGGGAAAACACCAGGACAGGATTATCAGCCAACGGGGGAATTCGAATGAAATTTCCATTCGGGATAAGGGTTATTGTCCCGGAGCCTAGTAGCTCTCGGATGAAAGCAATTGTTACAAGTCCAACAGTAAACCCAAAACCCATGGAAAGTGCATCCAGGAAAGATGCACTTAGCGTATTTTTGCTGGCGAAGGCCTCGGCCCGACCCAATATAATGCAATTCACAACAATCAATGGAATGAAAATGCCCAGGGATTTTGAGAGAGCCGGGGAATATGCCTGCAATATGATATCAACAGCCGTAACCAGGGTTGCAATAATTACTATATAGGCCGGTATATGTATGTCGTATGGTATCTGCTTGCGAAAAAGGCTAATCAGGAGATTTGAGCCCATAAGCACTACAAGTGTAGCCGCACTCATTCCAATCGCATTACTTACTGTGATAGAAACGGCCAGTGCCGGACAAAGTCCGAGCGCTAGAACGAAGATAGGGTTCTCATTGAGCAAACCTTTAAACAATCCTTTCATCTCTGATTGCTCCACTCTTTCACAGTTTTGGATCCTTTTTCAAGAGCTACCGCTATTCCCGTGAAGGTGATCGTTGCACCGGAAACAAGGTCCGCTCCGTTAGCAAGTTCAGTTCTGCTCTGTGGAATCGAAATCTCACCGCCGAAACCTTCAAACACTTTCATGTATGCGCTGTCTTCGGCCTTTTTCCCAAATCCGACGGTTTCTTTATTATCCATCAAACGGGCCGCTACAATTGTCCCGTCGCTCTTATAGGAAGCAGCAAGCAGCATCGGACCGCCATATCCAACGGCCTCCATTTCCAGTATCCAGCCCTTATCGTTCGATATCCGCCAGCGTTGCAAAATGCCGGGTTCAGATACTGTTTCTGCTTCCTCAGTTTTCTCTCCGTTAGCAAGCACGTCGAGAACAGCTCTCATCTCGGCTTCCCGCCGCAACTCAATAATCGGCGCTACAAAACTGTTTAGCACGGCAAGCAGAAGGGCAGCAAGCGCTCCAATTAAACCCAGTTTCAACGCTTTTTCGGTGATATCAGTCATAGCTGAATACCATAGCGCTTTGGCTTTACAAAACGATCAATAAGAGGCACTAGAATATTCATAAAAATAATTGCCAGGCTGACTCCCTCTGCAAGACTACCAAAACGCCGGATGACAAAGGTGAGAAGTCCACATCCGAGTCCAAAAATAATTCGTCCAGGCTTTGTGAGCGGCGTGGTTACCAAGTCAGTTGCCATGTATAAGGCACCTAGCATCAAGCCTCCTGTGAGAAGGTGAAAAAGCACATCCCCTCCAAAGGCCCCATTTCCATATTGAATTCCATCAAAAAGCCAGATTAAAAAGGCAAAACTGCCAATATAGGCCAATGGAATTTCCCAATTGAGAATCCTTTTAACAGTGAGTATAATTGCGCCGAGTATCAGCAAGAGCGCGGACACCTCGCCCAACGAACCGGCCATGCGACCAATCCATAAATCAAAATAGCTACCAGGAAAACCTGACTTCTCCAATAGTTCCATAGGACCCCCCGCTAGTTCTCCAGGTGGGCCGCCCATAGTGAGGCTCAACAAATTGCTTTTCACCGTTTCCAAGGGAGTGGCGCCACTCGTGGCATCAACAATCAGAGTGCGCGGAATAGTGAAGTGAGTCATTTCCGCCCCCCAGGAATAAAAAACAAATACCCTGCCGGCCATCGCTGGATTCATCCAGTTAGCGCCCAAGCCTCCAAAACTCCATTTAACAACAGCTATTGCGAATATCGAGGCAACTGCAGGAATGAACAAGGATATCTGAGCAGGCATATTGAATCCGATCAATACCCCCGTTACTATGGCACTCAAGTCGCCAAGACTGTTTGGTCGACCAAAGGCAATGTTTAACAATCCTTCGGTCAGCACAGCTGAGATTACTGCTATTCCAACAACTAACAGGGCCCTGAAGCCGAAAATGTATACGCCCCATGCAAATGCGGGCACCAGAGAAACCAGCACCCAGGCCATCATCTTTCGAGTCGAATGGGGTACATGAATCTGCGGCGAGGTTGAGATTAAAGGCAGAGGTTTCAAGGGTTATTTCTTTCTCCTGGCAGCCAAACGCCTCTTGCGACCACGACCAGCCCTGAAAGCGGAAACCAGGGGTATATGGGCCGGGCAGACATAGGAACACGCACCGCACAATACACAATCCTCCAATCCGTATTTGGTTGCTTCATCAAATCGTTCATGTTCGATTTGTTTGAAGATAGTGGTAGGTGAGAGCCCCATCGGACAAACTCCGACACAGCGTCCACAAGAGATACACGGGGTTGTGGCAGAAGTATTAACCTCATTTCCAGTAAGAGCCAATATTCCACTTGTCCCCTTGATAACAGGCGTATCTAGGTTGTTGAAAGCAAAACCCATCATCGGCCCACCCATAACTAATTTCACCGGTTCCTCGCGAAACCCATCACATTCTTCAATCAGACTACTCACGGGGCTGCCCACACGAGCTCTGACATTGGCCGGATGGGCAATTGCACCTCCGGCAACGGTAAGAACCCTTTCTACTACCGGCTTGTTCCTTACAAGGGCCTCGTACACCGAGAAAAGAGTTCCCACATTCGAGTTGATAACCCCAACCTCAAGAGGAAGCTTCCCTGAAGGTACTTCGTATCCCAATATGGCCTCTATCAGGTTCTTTTCGGCGCCCTGTGGATATTTCGCCTTGAGGTGTACAACTTCAACTTCACGGGCGGTTCCGGCAGCAGTCAGCATTTCGATAGCATCCTGCTTGTTAGCCTCAATTCCTATAACAACACGCTTTGGGTTCAGTAGTTTTTGGACTATTTTTATTCCCTCCATTATCTGCTCAGTCGATTCGAGTATCAAACGGTGATCCGCTGAAAGATATGGTTCGCATTCACATGCATTAATCAAAAACACTTCGCAGTCATGGCCCTTCGGAATGGAAAATTTGATATGTGAGGGAAAGGTGGCTCCGCCTTGTCCCACAACGCCTTTCCACTTCAGTATCTCTAAAAGCTCTTCAATCTCCAGGGACTGCCAGTCGTGGTTTTCTTCATGCTTAATCGGACTATGGATATTGCGATCACGTTTAATTACTGCCGCATCAGTTTTTATACCCATCGGAAGAAATATGCTTCTGAATTCCGAAACAATTCCAGCGACAGGAGAGTGAATAGCCGCGGAAATGAGGCTTGAGGGTTCGCCAATGAGTTGCCCTTCATTAACCCTATCGTTCAGCTTCACAGTTGGCCTGGCCTGAGTTCCGATATGCTGTAGAAATGGCACAATAGCCACATCTGGAAGCGGACAGGTTTTGATACCAATTTTCGATGTAGAATACTTTGCATCTGGTGGACGAATCCCTCCGCGAGAAAAGGTTTGATAACGGCTCATGCAGCTCGGACTCTTTCATCGCCAGGAAACGATCTAGTTGAATCTCTCACATAAGCATCATGCGAAATCAGTGCAAGGATAAATAGGGCAATGAAAGCAATGGTCCAAAGAATCGCCGTTAAAGGATCACCCCAGCCTTTCTGGTTCATAGGTTGTTTCGTAACCACCGAAACAGGACTTGGCCCTTCCAAAGATGCAAACAATTTTCCAACTCCGCTTTCTAATTGTGTGGACAGTTGCTGCCTATACCAGGTCTGATTGTACTCTGCTACTGTGGTTTGTGTCGATTCTATCGTATTGCCCACCTGCGAATAATTCCGTATCATGAGCGATTCATTCAACCTTGGCAGACGAAAAACCGCTCCGAAAAGAAATCCTTCCTGGTAGGCTGTTGATGCCATCAGCAGGGAGACATCTGGCAAATTTGTGGAATTCCGATTCATATCGAGAAGCTCCATGGCCTTGAGATTTTCAAAATTTTCTGTGCTCTTCTGTGTGTATGGGATTGGGCCGTGATTCACCGGCGCAAATTCCGGGATTAGAAATATCAGGATAACTAGAGCTGTCAAAAGCAAATCACGCATGTTGTAAGCACCAAAAACACTTCTGTGCAAATCACCTGGCATGAAAACTCCATACATCTGTGACAGTGGAACTGGGTTGAAGAGCTGATGTTCACGTTTTAGAGATTTGCGTATTCCAAGCGCCATCCTCCTAGAGAGAAACCTATCCTTTTTTGCCATTCTCTTTACGGACAATTGTCCGCCTGTTCCTGCTAATATCAAATAGACGAATTCCGACACCAACACAGCCGGAAGAAACAAATGCATTCCATCGTAGGCAAGGAAGGCGGAAACGAGTGCGGGAACATACCCGAAGCAGATTAGAATCCGATTCGTATATGCCCTGCTTCCGATATCCAGCGCATTGGGAGAGAGATAGAAAACAAGAATGACAGGGATGAGAGTATCCGGTTTAATAAGAAAGGCAAAAACTACAAAGGGTATGGCGCTCACAAACCGAGCCAAAAGCCTGTCCGAGGTGCTGCCGAATAGAGCAACCAGCGCAATTACAACAACGAGTATGAGAGGATTCAGCAATGTTCTGACGCCGCGCCAGTCCATCAGTCTCCAGTCGGAAATCTCTTCCTGCCTCTCAAGAATGGCCTTGTAATGAGATAGTCTATGTTTAGCTCGGATATAAATCAATGGCGAGCCGTTCGATTTGAAGAGCTTTGAGACGCTGGAAATATATGGATCTCTCCGTGGATCTTCCGGCACGAGATATTCCTCAAGTTTTGCCACACTGACTCTTTCTAAATTCGGTATGGCCATATATGCAACATCGGCCGTAATTTCGGAAATTGTTTCTTCCACACCCATACTGCGCAGCGTTTCTTCGGCCCTCTCGACATCCGCTCCTAGACTGAGCTTCAGAATATACCAACCAGGCCAGTAGAGTGAATCTTCATTGTCAACAAAAAATATCGCCAAATACAGACTTGCGATTAAAGCCACCGACAGGAGCATTCTAAATCCCAGCGTACTTTGCCTGATGCTGTAAAAGAAGTTCAGAATACTGGTTGGCATTCATATCATTCTTACTTGAGGATTCGAATCCTGTCAAGCTAATCAGAAACCCTTGATTACCGGCACCGTCCGTGCCTGCATCAATTCTCTTCTATTCCAAATACTATGCGCTACCACTAAAAAAAATTGGAAATGTATTGATGAAAATGCAATATGAATGTTTTGTATGAGAACAGGGGATGCCAATGGATGCAGATTACAAAGCCATCCTACGCCAAAGAAAGATTAAGGATAGACTCCGGGGCTTAGTAAGCAGAATAAAAATAATTGCTCTAGTCGGGAGAAGTGGCACAGGGAAGAGTTTCAGAGCAAAATTGATGGCCGAAAATTACAACATAGATTTCATCATTGATGATGGACTTCTGATTCAAGGGAACAATATCATTACCGGAAAATCAGCAAAGAAAGAACCTACGTACATGCGCGCCGTTCGCACGGCCTTGTTCGACGATATTCATCACCGAAACGAAATGTTGAAGGCTATACATTCACGTCGAATAAGAAGAATTCTGATTCTGGGCACTTCGATTAAAATGGTAACGCTGGTGTCAGAGCGCCTCGAACTCCCTCCCCCCTCCGAAGTGCTGCAGATTGAGGAGATTAGCACTGAGTCAGACATGGAAAAGGCTCAAAAATCACGAAACGATCGTGGAGAGCACGTGATTCCGGTACCCGCTGTCGAGGTGGAGCGTGACTATCCGAATCTATTTTCAAGCTCCATAAAGGTATTTGTAAAAATAAGTCGTGGTTTCGGTTTGAAGCGGAATAAGAAACATAAGGTGTACGAGAAATCGGTTGTCCAACCAACCTTTAATTCGAAGGACAAGGGTACAATAACTGTTAGCGAGAATGCGATTGCTCAGATGATTGCTCATTGTGTCGACGAATTCGACGGAACTCTCTTTGTTCAGAGGGTAAAAATTCGAAAATCGCACGGTGTCTATCAGCTGTGGGCAGACGTGAAAACTCCGTTTGCGAATGAAACCATTGAAAACCTTCATGAACTCAAGAGGTATGTAATCGATAAAATTGAGAAATTTACTGGCGTAGTGATTGGGGAATTCAATTTCATGATAGTAGGAGTGTCAAAACCAAATTGGACTCCAGAAAAGTTCGGGATGCCCAAGGTTCAAAATGAGGTTAAATCCAGCCCAAAAAGCTAGGCAGCAGAACCGACGAGCACTCATTTTCTGAAATCCTAATCAAGCCTCAAGCTAGAATGCATCGACAACGAGGCGTTTAGTCTGACTACTCACCGCATAATCAGAAGAACAGGCATCAATGACTTTCAAAATGAACAAATTTTTGAAGCGAACTAGAACAAAATGAGAACTCATACGTCGTCTTCCAAGCACTTGGATTGATCAAATTTTAGACTGAATCAGTACTTCGTCCATTATCTCGATAAATAAATCCATGCTCACGAGCGCGTTTCGGATCCAAAAGGTTTCGCGTATCCAGAAGCACTTTGCCCCTCATCACCTTTCTCATCAGGCTGAAATCCAAGGAACGATACTCATTCCACTCGGTGAGTATAAGAACCGCATCGGCGCCTTTCATAGCCTCAATTCCAGAATCACAGTAGCTGATGTCGGGGAAAAGTATTTTGAAATTATCCATCGCCTGTGGATCGTGAGCGCGGATAAGTATGCCCTCTTTCAGCAAATCGGCAATCACTCTCAGCGCGGGCGATTCTCTAACATCATCTGTATTCGATTTGAATGCCAAACCCAGAACCGCGATGGACAGGCCATTAAGTCGAGCGTCGAGCAATACCTTAAGTCTCGCTACCACACGAGCCTTCTGTTCTTCATTGGCAGCGGCGACAATCTTCACAAGGCTCATATCCACACCAAAGCTATCGCCAGTTGAAGCAAGCGCCCGAATATCCTTAGGGAAGCAGCTTCCTCCAAAGCCTGGCCCGGGGTGAAGGAATTTTTCCCCTATTCGCCCATCCATACCCATTGATTTCGCTATTAGCGCAATATCGGCTCCCACCTTATCAGCCAGGTTCGCCATCTGATTTATGAAGGTGATCTTCGTTGCTAGAAAAGCATTGGTGGCATACTTTATCAATTCGGCCGTTTCAATACCGCACCACAGGAAGGGTACCTCACTAAGTTTCAGGGCTCTGTAGATGTCAACCAATATTTCCCTCGCACGTTCCGATTCCGCGCCGATAACGATTCGGTCCGGATGAAAAAAATCCTGTATTGCCCTCCCTTCCCGCAAAAATTCAGGATTGGATACTATTTCAATCTCTGCTGCCGCACCCCGCGCACGGATGCGCTTCCCAAGCGCCCGGTTCGTCCCAACCGGCACTGTCGACTTCGTAACTACCAGAGTGTAGGAGCGAGCATGCTCTGCAATTGCGTCCACCGAGGATTCCAAATATTCAAGATTGGCCGATCCATCTCTCCTGGGGGGCGTACCTACAGCAAGAAACACCACACTCGATTTGGCAATGGCCGATGAAATATCCCGTGTGAAGCTCAGTCTCCCTGATTCGATATTGGCTTCGAGGTAATCCTTCAATCCTGGCTCATGAAATGGCAATTTGCCTTCATTCAGCTTGGCTATTTTCACATCATCAATGTCCACTCCAGTAACCCGGTTGCCGAAGTCCGCAAGACCCACTGCCACAACAAGCCCTACATAACCGGTTCCGATTACCGCAATGTTTTTCATTTCACTTCCCTCCGTCGATTTCGTTTTCGTGGCACGCAAAGTCCTTGATGCAAAAACATATGGCGGACGGCATTTTCCACATCGCGATTGGGCTGTACGAGCGGCACTATCAGATCCTTCACATACTCACTCAAATCATCCAGGCTTCGCTCCCCCAGTGCTGATTCAAAGAATCCCTCCTCTTCGGCAATCCTCTCACAGAGGCAAGCAATCATTGCACCTCGTCCAACATCTCTCTTGTCAACCTCTTCATCCAAATCCTTGAGATTTGAAAACACGCCTTCACGCAGCTTACCTCCCTTATGTTCATCGAACTTCCGTGCAAATTCTGGCAAAAAAAGTTTGATGAAGCCATAGCGATCCATCAGACGGAAAGCTTCAGCCGAATGTCCGCTACTGAGTATTTTGTACAACTCCTCGGAGAGCCTTGAATTCGATGCGTTGCCTAACAACTTAACATCCTTTCGAATTCTCCGCGCAAGAGGGCGGGCAATGTACACACCTAGAATGGCTGTATACTTCAGAGCTCGCAGCATTCGAACAGGGTCTTCAATAAATGAAGTTTCCAGGGGCAATACGCTTCGTAGAATTCTGCGTTTAACATCCGCGAATCCCCCCACAAAGTCGATAAGAATCTCGTCTCTTGGATCGAAATAAAGCGCATTTATCGAAAAATCCCGCCTCATCACGTCTTCATACAGACTTCCGTAAACATTTCTCCTATCACCAGACTCAGTGGATCGAAATGTGGCAACCTCGTAAAGCTTATTCCGGGGAAAATAGATGTGAACCAAACGAAAACGCTTCCCAATTACGCGCGCACTCTTAAACAGCTTCTTTACACGGCTCGGCGAGGCGTCAGTTACAATATCGAAATCCTTTGGGATTCTTCCCATAAGAAGATCTCGTATCGCACCGCCCACAATATAGGCCTCATGCCCAAACTGACTCAGTCTGGAGCAAATCTTGCGCGCATCCAAATCAAAATGATAAGATTGAAGTAAATGGTCGTCCTTATCATAAATCACAGCTTTCATTGTAGGCTCCCCGCTGTTGTCCAGAAAGTATCTGCTGTGCATATGAGAAAGTAACTCCTGATGCTATAATATAGTACTTCGTCAGTCAACTTGCAATTAGATCGACAGACATGAACTGGGGGAGAGTAAAATCGAAATACGCGCGCAGCTTAAGCTGAAGCAATGATCGAATGGGTAGCAAAAGCACGGCCCATTTTGAATAACCTGAGTGCAGTGTCTAACCTCACTTCACAGTGAAGCCCTAGTAATTTCAGGTTGCAGTTGTTATCTTAGGCAGCATGAAGATTGGCACGGAAGGAGCTACAGAACTGCTGAGTCGCTCAGTTCCAGAGCTGGAGACTTGTTTGTTTGAGGTGGGAAGGTAGGATGGCAGGCACGGTAAAGGCGCGAGTGCTCAAGGGCTTTAGGGATTCTTTGCCGAGAGAAGAGCTGCGACGAGGACAGCTTATTCGCTTGCTGGAGGAGCATTTCAGATTCCACGGCTATATGCCCATTGATACACCGGCTCTTGAATATGCCGACATTTTGCTTTCGAAAATGGGCGGTGAAACCGATAAGCAGAGCTATCGCTTTACCGATGGGGGGGGACGCGATGTTGCTTTGCGTTTTGATTTGACCGTACCTTTGGCCCGCTTTGTAGCCTCAAATCGAAGCGAACTAACTTTGCCCTTCCGCCCCTATCATGTGGGCAAGGTTTGGCGTGGAGAGAACACTCAGAGGGGTAGATTTCGCGAGTTCATCCAATGTGATTTTGATTTGGTGGGTTCCGACAGCGTGGGAGCAGATTTGGAAATAATGCTGATGACGCTAGATGGATTGGATGTGATTGATGCGGGGCCCGTGAGGATTCGATTTAACCATCGAGGACTTTTCAATTTGCTATTGGATGGACTGGATGTTGCGGGGAGTCATATAAGCGTACTTCGCTCGGTGGATAAAACTCGAAAAATCGGGAGTGAGGGAGTGCGAACAACCCTGACTGACCTTGTTGGTAGAAACAAGGCCGATGCAATCCTGGATTTCATCGCGCCGGAGACAGATAACGAAAAAACTCTGGAGAAAATGTTACAGCATATAGAAAGAGTGAATCGAGAGAAGTTGGCCAAAACGCCGGAAACAATGAAACAGTCGTCAAACATTGGGAAGCAGGAGGCAGCCGGACTGCCGGAAACTATGCGGGTACGTATGATTTTAAACGCCTTTAATAAACTGGGACTTGGGGATATACTACTGTTAGATCCTTCGATTACACGCGGATTGGACTACTATACTGGAATTGTTTTCGAGGTTTTTTTGGAACGCCTGCCGGACATGGGTTCGGTTTGCTCGGGCGGTCGCTACAATGATTTAACTGGTCTGTTCTTGAAGGAGTCAATCAGCGGCGTTGGGGCATCAATAGGACTGGATCGCCTGCTCGCCGGACTCGATGAGTTGGGAATCGTCAAAAGCACTGAGAAGGATACGGATTTATTAGTGCTGATGTTGGATGAGTCGCTCCTTGGCGACTATCAGTGTTTTGCAAGAGATTTTAGAAGACTGGGTTTGGCCGTGGAGGTTTATCCAGAGCAAAGAAAACTCGAGGCTCAGTTTCGCTATGCCCAGGCTAGAGGTATCTCTTTCGCACTGCTTTACGGCGCCCACGAGGCAAAAAACAGAAGGATTAATCTCAAGGACTTAAAAACGCGGAAGAGCTTCGAGAATCTGAGCATAAGCGCAGCCAAAGCTAAGTTAGTCGACTTGTTAGACCGCTGATTTGGCCTGCACTTAGACGCTGTTGGAATTGGATGAGATCCCTCAGACTTGCGCGACGAAATGAACCCACGCACGAACACAGCTGCTGTCACTGCTGCGGATTAAGGATGGGAATGAAGTTCGTACGAAGATTGATGCAGTTTGGTAATTAGTTGTTAGCAACGCATCGACGTTAGTATAGTATATCCAATTGTTTGTTTAGCTGGGGTGCTTTTGAAGTGTTGGAAACAAGGCTTGGGCCCTCCAGGGTGGTTTTAGAGTGCTGGTGGCGGTTTTTTGAGGACACTGGTGTGCGGGATGGCCAATTTGAGAGGATAGTGTGGAAAATTCTCTATGGAATTTACCGGTTTATTCAGAGAAACATCGAATACTTGAGGTTTTGGAAGGGGAACAGGTGCTTGTAGTTGAGAGTCCGACCGGATCGGGCAAAACTACCGGGCTGCCTGTGATTCTGCTTGAAGCCGGGTATGCAAAGAAGGGTCTTATAGGCGTTACTCAGCCGAGGCGCATTGCAGCCATGAGTGTCTGCAATTTTATTGCGCGTCATATGGATTCTGAAGTAGGCGGACTTGTGGGCTATAAGATGCGTTTTGAAGATGTTACGAGCTCAGATACGAAATTAAAGATTATTACTGATGGAACTCTTTTGCAAGAGATGAAGGGCGATCGTTGGCTTAGTCGATATGATGTTTTGATAATTGACGAAGCACATGAACGCACCTTAAACATTGATTTTATTTTGGGTTTACTGAAGGGAATTTTGCCACATCGTCTGGAACTAAAAGTGATTATTTCATCTGCCACATTGAATCCACATATTTTTAGTGACTACTTTGACGGGGCTCCCATCGTAACGATTGATACCCCTGTTTATCCAGTTCATCTCTGCTACGATCCTCCGCCCATCGAAGGGAATGAAGATATGTTGATTGATAAGATTGTTGCCAAGGTTGAGCGGATTGCGGCGATAGGAAATCCTGAAAAAGAGGATGTTCCCAGCGGTGATATATTGATTTTTTGTTCGGGTGAAAAAATGATAAAAGATACGGTGGCAAAGCTTGTCACCTGTTCCGTACGCGGGCAACTTCTAGTGATGCCTCTCTATGCACGTCTCGGGAGTGAAGAACAGGAAAAGGTATTCGAGGCCGCTCCGGAGAAGAAAATCAAAGTGGTGGTGGCCACCAATATTGCCGAAACGAGTGTTACCATAGATGGTATAACTGCGGTTATTGATACTGGACTTGTTAAACTGAATTTCTATGATCCGCATACCTATACTAGCTCTCTAAGTGAAACTGAGATTTCAAAGGCTTCGGCAAATCAGCGAGAAGGCAGGGCAGGACGAACCCAGCCTGGAATCTGTTATCGGCTTTATTCGGAGGCTAGCTACAACAGGAAACCGAAATTTACCAAGGAGGATATCTATAGAACCGATTTGGCAGAGGTGGTGTTACGCATGGCCGAAATCGGAATTAAGGATTTCGAAGCTTTTCCCTTTATCAGTGCGCCTAAGGGCGGGGGTATCCGTGGTGCTGTTGCGGCTCTGCGTCTTCTGGATGCCCTCGATTTAGACGATGAATTGACTGATATTGGACAGAGAATGGTACCATACCCTCTTCTGCCTAGACATTCTCGGATGATAATTGAGTCGATTTTGCGTTATCCGGATGTTATAAGGGAAGTGATAATTCTCGCGGCATTTCTCTCTACCAATTCACCCTATTTACTTCCACGGGGAGAGGAAATGGAGGCGCGGAAGGCACATCACAAGTTTCGATCGGAGCATCATGGGGATTTTGCGAGTTACCTCAACCTTTTTGGGGATTATACGGAAGCGAGGGATAGACAGAAATTCGCCGAAGCCCATTACCTGGACAAAAAGATTTTGGATGAGATTGTGGCGATAGCCGATCAGCTGGAAGAAATAACTGAGCGGAACAGCATATCGATAAGCGGGGGGGGAGCGAACGAAAATTTCATCAAGGCATGCGCGCGCGGCCTTATTCCCTTTATTTGCGTGAGGGACAGGCGCTTCGATTACAGAAGTGTTGGCGCGGACCACATCCTGATTCATCCTGGTTCGGTTTTATTCAAGGAAACTCCTGAGTTCATCATTGCAGGCGAAATAGTTCGAACTAGCAGAACTTATGCACGCTCGGTCTCGCCCCTGCAAAAGGCATGGTTGCCGGATATTCACCCGAAATTGCCGAAATGGCTATCGGTAAGGGGAGGCACAAGATTTGGCTCAAACTGGCGAAGAGAAAAAGGTGCTGGGGAAAGTGTGCCCAGGAAGGATACAACAAATCAAATTTGGATTGCCGGCGAGGGTTTTAAACTCTTAAGAAACTCGGGTAGAAGAAGCAAGAGGCGGGCACTGATTCAATGGGACCGTCTTCATGCTGCACTTGCTAAGACGAGGGATGCGGCGCTGCCGGATTTCGGATCAATGCAAGGGACCTTGCTGTTAGGTAATGATGAGGTATTGCCAAATAGCAAGGTGAATACGATTATCAAGGCAGTGAATTTGCTAGATCCTAAAAAAGATCTTATTGAAGCTGCACCCCGCGGCAATTTTCATATCGATACTCGCCTAGACGATTTAATCGACGAATTACCAAATCTGCTGAAAGTAACGCGTAGAAATAAAAGACGGAAGAAGGGTGGAATGGGCTTCGTAACCCTCTATTCCGATGGGAGGGGTCATTTCTGGTTTCGGTCGCTTAAAAGCTTTCATGGGGCAATTTCCACTTGTCTTGAAAGCTTGGAGAGTCTTGCCGACTACATGAAAACAGATTCGCATAAGTCACAAAAAACGAAATTGGGAGACACATACAGGCAGATAGAATCGCTCTTATACTAAGAGAGTTGAGTCATCTTCCTGGACAAAGTTTTAGTTTATTGAACTGTCCTTCGCCGGCGAATCGAGGCAAATTCTCATACAGAGATGTCCCTCGAAAGTCCACTCAATTACCAAATGGATAATCTTAGACGTCTAATTTGTCGTTTGGAAGTATTTCATTATCTTGATTGCCACATCTTGTCTCCGATATGCTTGTTCCATCCCTAAAAAGAACTAATTATCACAGTGTTTCTTCGGTCCGCCTTTCTGTTTCCCAAAAACCCAAAGACGATTGAGTGTATACCCCACTCCTGTATAGAACAGCATCCCAACTATTATTGCAGGCACTTCCTTTGTGTTCATGATTTCAATCAATCCGGCCTGTATTCCTTGTACCAGTATCAGCAGTGTTATTGTAACCAGAACAAACCTGCCGAACATTCCCAATTTGGGAGATTCTGATTTTCTGAAGGTAAAGAGAGTGTTCATTAAAAAACTAAATACTATGGCTACAATGTAGCCCAGGGCTGTGTAAACGGCATAATGCAATCCTTTCCTACTTAGCAGGTAGGCAGTTAACGAGAATACTCCAGTGTTTAGAAGTCCCACGAATCCATAGCGGACCATCATCCATATCTCGTTTTGAAACTTACGCGACATCCGCAATTTACTCTTCTCGGGCACCTCATATTCCGTCGAAAACGGCATTGCAGAAGCGACTACTCTGCATAGTCAACCTAGCTACTGCGAAATCAGCCATTCTGAATTTCCAATACTGAATCCAAATCAAATTGATTTACCTTTTCCACAGTTACTTCACCCGCATCCCTCATCAGAATGAAGCGGAGTTCCCCTCCCTGTTTTTTCTTGTCATGTATCATGGCTTCTTTCAACTTAGAGCTTTCAACTTCGAGATTAACATCATCAAAACCGTACTCCGAAAACAATCGTCTGGAAAATTTAGCCCAATCAGGATTCGTGATTCCCATGCGTTCCCCCAAGTCCAGAGCTTTTTTTATACCCCACGCAACGGCTTCACCATGACTCCATCGAATGAAATTCGTTGCCCCCTCTAAAGCGTGTCCGAAGGTATGGCCTAAATTCAGATAGGCTCTTCTACCCTGTTCTCGAAGATCCGCACTGACTATATCAGCTTTAATCTTTGCGGCGGCAGGGATAATTCTGTTCAAAATTCGCGAATCTCTAGAGAGTATGGCCTCCCTCCTGCTTAAGAGGATGTCCAACAATCCGTATTTTTTAGGTTCCAGCATGGCATGTTTGATTACTTCAGCGAGGCCGGACTTATACTCCCAATCCGGAAGTGTTCTTAGCAATTTGGGGCAGATGCGAACTTCATTCGCGGGATAGAAGGTGCCGAGAATATTTTTGGAACCTCCGAAGTTAATGCCGGTTTTGCCACCGATTGCTGCATCCACCATTGAGAGCAAGGTTGTGGGAACCAGAACCAATCTGCATCCTCGCATATATATGGAAGCCGCGAATGCTGTGACATCGCATACCACTCCGCCACCAAAGCCCAGCATCATTCCATCCCTACCCAAAGATAGAGAGAGGGCAAAATTCAAGATTTTCTCCACCGATGTCCACGCCTTTGCAGTCTCTCCGGGGGGCATCTTGAGCATTCGATTGCTATCGGCAGGTGCAAAGAATTCAACAATGTTTTTGTCAGTTACAGTAACGAACTCGCCGGAGGGCAAAATCTCTTCCTCGGAAACATGCAGAACTGCGGATTCACCTTCCAAGAAAGGAATTGAGGCTATTTTTCTCATAGCTGCCATACGCCATGTATAATCGCTTCAGCCCAGTCTAGCAGGTCCCTACGGCGATGCTTCAATAGGGCGAAACTCCAATGGATATTGTTACGATATTTCGAAATGTATTGGGGTAGGAGGAACTGTTTATGGGCCTGAAATTACCCTGTTCTTTGAAATCGGTGTAGTATAGAGCCACGAACGAATACTGCAAGCTAAATTGTACAGGTTCGTTCCAAAGCCTTGTGTCCAGAGTTCCGCCAAGGGTGATGATATGAAACCACTCATATATGCCATCAGACAGAAAATTCTTCTTTTTCCCACTGTATGCCCCATTTGGATCGTTCCCAGGAGTCAGTATTTCCGGGTCTTTCCCGGACTCAAGGGTTTCTTTTTTAGGACTAAAACCCCAGGGATCGAAGGTACTTCCGGATACGCTGCCTGGGAAACCGTGACGAATCATGCGATACTCACCGCTCCAAGTTATTCCACGGCGAAAGTGGCTTGTCAGTTTCAACATTATTTCGTCTGAATTCGGCTCCAGGCCATAGCCAAGTGATTCACCGCCATTCATGTATCCCGTATCCATTGCATAATCTGGAACTCCGTTCGGCTCGCCGCCTCTCCCATCATCACCGGAAGAATCCGGGGGGGAATACCAAGGTGAGTCAACATAGTAGTAGTGGGTATATGTGAAGGGTTCAATTTTAGTGTATTGCAATGTCAGATTAGACCAGGGTATGCTTGGAATCGGCATTTTGATTCCCGTCTGAAAGCTGTACATATTTGCCGTATTATGAAAGAAATCACCTGCAGTGAAGCGGGCCTCATCAAGATAAACAGAGAAGTAGGCCCGCAAGATACCCGGCCAGGTTAATCCTATTGTACCTCCCATCATTAGGTTATCAAAGTCGCCAGTGTTGTTTTGACTCAAGAATTTGCTCATGAGCGGGAAGACATAGCCCCATTCGGGACGTTTCAGATAGATAACAGCATCAAAGAATGACAAATACAGCCAGTCTAGTGGAGTTATTTCCACATGAAGAGCGGAAAACATATTTTGCTGCTCCCTTGAAGTATACTCTATGTGATAATCATCGTTTTTGCGAAAATTCTCCCCATATTCCAGTATTCCGGCAATGGAGGATATGGAAACTTGTTTGAGCGGGGTTACGTTCCATTCAAATGCAAAAAAGGGTCTTGCATCCGAATCAAGTTGAAGACTCCCCTCCCCGATCCCCCAGTCGTGGCGAATCCTGCCGAATCGTAAGTCAACGCGATTATCCCAAAAGGTCGCTGCAATTTCGGGGTTATAAGAATAACCCGCCGATAGAGAGGTTGGCATTTGCTCAAAGCTGCTCAAGCTGGAGATGGGATGCAAGCCACCGTCCCAAATCTTTGTATACGAGTAGGGAGTCCATCCTTCAGGCCCGTAACTTCTTTTTGTATCGTAGTCATCCACAAGAAATCCCCCCCAGGTCGCATCGATCCCCCAGGATACGTGTTTTCCAACATCGCCTTTGATATAGACGCTTACCAAACCGTTGCCACCCAAACTATCTTTCCTGGCAATATCAAGGCTCATCTCACCTTTTATGTACGCGCCAAAGGTTGTCGGGAAGATATCGTGAGAAATCCGAACATCACCATCCAGATTAAAAGCCTTATCAGCATCTATTGCATAGCGCTCAATCAGATCTTCCAGAACCGACTGCTCATGTTCACTTAGCTTGTCTTTCTTTTCTTCTATCTCATAGAGAATCGCAGCAACAAGGGATCTGGCATAGGGTTTGGCAGCTCTAATGGGGTCTGTAAATCCGCGAATTCTGGCAATATCCAGAAAATTATAGAGCGCTGTCTCTGTAACTGGTATTGTATTGTGAGATTGCGCCGAGAGGGCAGTTAATAAACAGGGTAGAAGTGCTGTTGCAATTAGATTTTTTTTGCTTAGTATGCCATTCCTCATATCAGTAAAATATAAGTTAAATCTGTCCTTTGTAAATAAGCGACGGTTTTAAAATACTTGTTTCCAATGCCCTTTAAGCGATATACTTCTTTGATGGGGCGATTTTGTCAGACTCTGATTCTTATTTCTATCTGCCTCGGATTCCCAAACACAAGTTTGCATGCAATGCATAGTGAAGATGATGTATTCATGATAAAAGAAATAATCTATTCGATTGATGGCAACACTAAGGAAAAAGCCCTTAGAGCCCTTTCGAATTTAGAGGCCGGAATGAGTTTTCCTTCATTGGAAATTCTGGAAGAGTCTGTTGAAGACGAGCATCAGAAACTTGTAAACGCCAGGGTTTTTGAATCAGTAAACACAGATATCATACAGCTTTATACAGAGGCAAATATTCATAATTTCATGGTTATTGTTTCCGTTGTTGATGCCATAACTATTACTCCAATCGTTTATCCTAAATACAACTCAAATACCGGTGTTCGACTGGGATCCAAAATCTACTGGAACAATTTTCTTGGGACTATGACGAATGTCTATCTGGGTATGGGTATCAGTATTCAACCAAAAGATTCTGAAAACAAGTGGGAAATTGGCGGATGGGATATCAATCCGTCCATATCGGATATCAGATTGAGCAAAGGAATTTTTCTCTCTGTTTCGATGCGGCAGAGTTACAACGAAGAAGATTTTGAAGATATTCTGACTCCTTCCAAGTCTTACTATTATGGATACTACCTCACAAGTTTGAATGTTGGGACATCCTTTGCACTCTATAAGAAACTGAACTACCTGGTGAGTTTAGGAGCCAGTTTCAGATACAATTATTCCGGAAATCTTGGACCAAATTCAAAACGACCATATGAGTTTGCTCCATCTCATGGATTGAGATATGGAGAGGTGGATTGGGTTGAGAATTTCAGAAAAGGTTTTACCACAGGACTATCCAACTCTTATGGTTTCGGTGTGACAAACAACGGAAAATTTCAATTCTCCAGCAGTATCAATGCTTCCGCTTCTTATTATCTGCCATTTTGGAAGAGATTCAACCTCTACACCCGCATGACTGCATTTTACCACTGGGGCGTGCCTAAAACTCCGGCATCCTTAATTCGTGGTGTTCGCGACAACGTAATGTCCGGTTATGTCGGCGCCGTGCTCAATACAAGTCTCGCCTTTCAGTTCTGGCGTTTCGAGAAAGTTTGGGATGCACAAATCCATCCCTTCTTCGATTTAGGCATCGTCTATAACAATGAAAGCTTCAATTCCCTTCGAGATTACAATTATGCTATAGGTTTCGATTTGGTTTTGTACGTTGATGTCCTGCCCAATCTCGTGGCAACCGGATCTGTTGGAATTGATCCTAAGCGTTTCGACAAAGAAGATTTGCTTGACAGTCTGGAAATTTCAATAACAAGTTCGTTATTCTATTAATCAATGATAAGAAATCAGAGAAATTCCACAATGGTTCTGTATCGCATATTTGATTTCCTCATTGTAACAGTTTGCTGGAATGGCGCATACATTCTGCGATTTGGCCTGATGGCCTCCAATATCGATTATTCCAATTTAGAGATTCCCATGATTGGCGTAGCGGTGGCTGTTATCACACTCTTATTCTTTTCTCACAATGATTTATATACATCGCAGCGCTATTTCTCCTGGCACCATGAATTACTTTCAGTTTTCAAATCGCATTTTCAAGCCATTTCCACGGTAATTGTTCTTCTGTATGCCTTAAACCCCTCCAGACTGTCTAGGATTATGCTGCTTACTTATAGCATTTCGGTTGTTTCCTTATCTTTAGCTAGTCGACTTCTCATGAAATCACTTCTAATACTGCGCCGGCGTAAGGGGTTCAATCTCAAACAAATGGTGTTGATAGGCGCGAATAAATCAATTCTTGAATATGCACAAAGGGTAATTCAAACTCCCGAACTGGGGCTCAGGATAATAGGCTGGCTGGATTCCCGGGGCAAGGCCGGGAAACTCGATATCCCGGAACTGTCTTCGGTCGAAAATATTCCTACGGTTCAGGGAGAAAAATCGCCAGATGCACTGATTATTGGCTATGAGGTTAAGGATTATCCGAGTCAAAGTACTGTTTTGGAACATTTTAACAAGACAGTGATTCCAGTATGGATACTGCCCGATATAGAGCACACTTTCATCGGATATACAATCGAGTCATTTCACAGCATTCCCATGCTCAAGATAAATGCTCATCGTCTTTCGATTTTGGAAAGTCTAATCAAACGTGGTATTGATATTCTGGGAAGCCTTCTGGCTCTGATTATTTTGTCCCCTGCTTTCCTGTTAATTTCGATTATCGTGAGAGTAAGTTCCAGAGGACCAGTTTTTTATAACCAGGAGAGGGTGTCGCAAAATGGACAACTATTTATCATGTGGAAATATCGTTCGATGTTTGTTGACTCGGAAAGGAAATCCGGCACGGTGTGGACAAAGAGAAATGACTCGCGAATAACACCATTCGGAGCTTTTCTACGAAAAACATCACTTGATGAAATTCCGCAATTTTGGAATGTACTAAAAGGGGATATGAGCTTGGTAGGTCCAAGGCCGGAACGGCCGGCTCTTATCGAAAAATTTCGCAACCAGATACCTTCGTATATGCTGCGTCATAAGATGAAATCGGGACTCACAGGCTGGGCCCAAGTAAACGGCTGGCGAGGCAACACCAGCTTGGAAAAACGAATTGAATTCGACCTTTATTATATTCAAAACTGGTCGATATGGTTGGACATCAAGATTCTGTTCTTAACCTTCCTTCGAGGATTCGTGAATCCCAATGCCTATTGATTCCCTAAACGGGTTGAAAGTTGCGTTGGTGCACGACTGGTTGATATCTCCTGGAGGCGCTGAACGGGTTCTCAAGGAATTTGCTTATCTGTTTCCAGAGGCTTCTATTTTCACCGCTGTATACGATAGGAAGACGATGGGGAGCATGTTTGCTGAAAACCGTATCTTAGTTTCCTATATGCAGAGAGTCCCTTTCGCAAAAAAGCACTACAGAAAAATGCTTGCCTTAATGCCCAGGGCATTTGAAGAATTCGATCTTAGTGATTTCGATCTGATACTGTCGAGTTCATCATGCTGCGCCAAGGGTGTTATCAGCTCAGCAAGCACACTCCATATCAGCTATGTTCACACACCAATGCGATACGCTTGGGAACTTTATCCAGACTATATCAGGCAAGTTGGATTTCTAACCCGCTTGGCAATGAGAATTCAGATGTCCAGTATCCGCCAGTGGGATGCTCTTTCCGGAATTAGAGTTGATAAGTATCTTGCTAACTCAAGAGAAGTTGCGGCTCGAATCTCGAAAACCTATCGACGAGATGCTGCGGTTCTTCATCCTCCAGTTCGAACTGACTTCTATTCGCCAGATTCCAATCCTGATAGATGCGATGATTACTATCTTGTCGTATCACGATTAGTTGCATACAAGCGAGTAGATTTGGCTATCAAGGCCTGCAATAAATTGGGCAGAAAGTTGATAATAATAGGCAGCGGTCCACAGGAAAAAAGGCTGAAGAAACTAGCGGGCCCGCAAATCTTCTTTTTGGGAGAGGTCTCAGATAGCAGAATCAGGGAGCACTATCGCAACTGTCGCGCTTTTTTGTTCCCCGCATTTGAGGACTTTGGTATTACTCCGGTTGAAGCTCAGGCTTGCGGGAGGCCAGTAGTCGCCTTGGGGCGGGGTGGCGCATTAGATACGGTAATTCCTGGTTTGACAGGTGTGTTTTTCGATGAGCAGGCAGAGGACTCACTCATCAATGGAATCAGAGAACTTGAAAACCACCACTGGGACAGCGTCAAAATTAGACATCATGCCGAGAAATATGACAGGAAGATTTTCCTCTCAAAACTCCAAGGTTTTATACTGGAAGCGCTAAATGATTTTTCCAGCATTGAACACAGAGTGCTCTAAGAACACAGAGTACGAGTTCTAGCTAGGGAAAATCCTGGTGCCAGTTTTCTGGTTGTGAAGGATCGCCGGAAATCGAGAATTGATATTCAATTTTGTAAGAATCTTTCTCGTTCTTCTCAGGCGGAACAGGTGTCAGAGTTGTGACAACTTCTCTAGGTTGTGCTGGCCTCCGCGTAGGATCCTTTTCAATCCACTTAGTATCACCCAAAGCTGAAAGTATGATCGCCGCTGTATCCGCCGTACTCATCAATCGATTATCCTGTTTAAACTTGAATTCAGAGTTGAAATTCTTTACCATCAACAGTGAATGATATGCGGCGGAACCTTCTACGCCTTCGCCATTGCGAGCTCTAATTACAGGTAATCTGGGCCATAATGGCGACGGGCCATAGTGTCCGTGATCGGAAACAATGACAATCTTGCTTTCATTGAACACCTCATTTTCACGCATCCAATCAAAAAAATTGGCCAGCTCAATCAAGGCCCGAATGGAGGCATAATATGGCCCGTCTCTATCTACCAGCATGAAGTCGTATTCGGAAAAATAACGACGCCCGCCAGTGGTTTCAGCTGTTATTTTCAATTCTTTATCGATGGCCCACGGCGAATGCGTGAGTTCGTTATTTATGAACTTGAATGCCGGTTTCCCCATGTCGACTGTTGTCAGTTTTCGCAGCAGTGATAAATATGCCAAATGATTAACAGTATTGCGTATGTTCAATTCACCCCGATTTATATTCAGCCATCTGCCCTGAGTATAGATGAATGGTCGAAGTACGAATGGGCATGCCTTAAACAGTCCGATAACTGAGAAGATAAGCGCGTATTGTCCAGATGAGTAATGAAGATTCAATTCCAAGGCTTCTTCATCGGAACTAAGCCAGTATTCGACAAAGGACTCAGGATGCACAACGGTGATGTCCCTCTTATCCGACTCTTTTTCAAGGTTGAAATAGACTGGATTTACATAAACGGTTTCGTAGCCGCTAGCATTGAAGGCCTCAGAGTATACTCCATAGGCCTCGGAAAGGCGCTTCTTCATTGGGATTCCGGGATTGTTATTCACATTATGAGGAGCGAACTCGTCTCCACCCAGTATCCCAGGAAGCCCGGCAAATGTAGCCGTTCCCAAAGATATGGTATTGGGATACCATACAAACCCCTCGAAACTGGCTCTAAGCCTCGGATATGATTCGAATATTTCCGGAATGAATCCGCCTGTAAACATATCCATCATAAAAAGCAAAACGTTTTTGTCCCTTGAAAGCCGAAATACAGTCCTTGCATTTTCCGGTAAATAAGCACTCTTTCCATTAACTCGCCAAAGCTCGGGACTAACGAATACATTCATGGCTGTCTGCCCCAATACCATGAAGTTCAAAGCAATCAATACCCAAAGCGCGACATGTGAAAACTTTCTTACAAGATAATACAGGCCGCATCCTGTAATCAGAATAAGCACTATTTCCGCGATTTGAAGCAGCTTCTCACGGATTCCATAGAGCCGGTCGAAACCCAGAAGTGATCCTGGGTTCGAGAACAGGGTGACATCTAGATGCCCATAGTCTCCAGGCAAGATGTAGGTATACAACCAGGCGCTAAGGCCGATAACCGCTGCCAGAGGAGCAATCAGTCCCCGCATTTCCATTAGCCTGGTTCGATAAAACAGATAGGTTAAGGCTACGAAAGCCATGCAGTACAGAAGATGCCAAAGAATAAGCTGAACCAAGGGGAACGGTAAGGATTCGAAGTCCGAAGAATGTATTGTCAAAGGTGAGTAAAAGAAGATAAGTCCGTAGCAAAGCAGCATACCGCATATAAAAAGGGAGTCTAGATGTTTGCGCCCATGTCTGTAGAATTGATTCAGAGACTTGGAGAAGGCATCAGTTACTGCATAGAGAGTGAGCAGTAGCAACACGGGGATTTGGCTCAAAATAAAATACATCAACTCGGTGTAACTGATAGAAGATATGTTTGGTAGAAGCAAAAACCCATGCATAAACAGCGATACAACAATAATAAGGGCAAGTAGCACCCGCCTTCTGTTAATTATCCGTTGTCGAAATTGAGTAAAAGCCAGATAGATTATGAGCAGCTCAAGGGTTATGGAAAGAGACACCTTGAAAACTAGTAGATGCTTATCCAGTATTATTGCTGGAATCAGGATTAGCAATCCAATGATTGCGGCCAATATCTCCAATCTATTTGGAATCGCTATGCCTTTTCTAGAAGTTGCTGTCATCTATACCATTGAGAGACCGATCAAGTTTCCAATATGATACGTGATATTTAAAATGCCCTGGCTCGAACCATTCCTCTATTCTTTGTTTTTTATAATATTGTTCAATGTTCTGAAGATCGACAACGCCGCCCTCTTCTTGCATATTGCAATTTCTGATAACATACATTTTTTCCGGCAACTGCGCTTCATCTATTTCGGCCCTCTGAAAATATCCGTAGGCTACATAGTTATGCTTATACAGAGCAAACCAAGCGCTCGATGGGCCATAAATCATGGCATCTTTGCCTTCCGGAATGATTTTCCTCAGTCGCTCAACATAATTGGGCCAAGAAAAATCCCTCTGATTCCAAAACAGCCATGCATACTGGGGAATCTGAAACAACAGGAAGCCAGCCATGAAGACAGGTAGAAAATTCAATCTGGCACTCATATACAGAAGTAACAATATGAAGGGTGGGTATAGGAAAACAATGTATTGGTGATTTGCCCTTGGCAGAAGAATGGAAAACAGAAGCATCATACAGATAAAAATAGGAATAAATTTATCATTACGATACTCTCTTCGAATTATGAACACTGAAACTCCTACGGCTATCACTACAAGTTCGGGCCAATGCCTCCAGGAATAGCTGTGATCGAAAAAGTACTTAAATATTGAATTCCCTCCGATGCGATTCGATGTGTCTGAAAGACCCTCAAGCCATTTATAGTGAAGTGCCATATAGTATCCAAAACCCAGCAAACCGCCGAGAAGAAATCGGAATACGTCGGCAGGAGGATATCGGCGATTCTGCTTTGCAGTGCCTATCAACTCGCTTAGAACAACACTCAATATATAAAATAAGCCAACCATTCCATAGGGATGGGTTTCGACGGCAACACACAAGCTTATAGCTGAAAAAAACGGACGTTTGCAAAGATACAGCGTCAGGGAAAGCGTGGATAGAAACAGCACCAGGGCATCGCTTCGAAGTCGATGCGCCATTCCATAGTAGGCCTCCAATAGAAGCATTATCAATACAAAACTCAGTATAATCGGAGGAGAGTATCCGAGTATTAGAAGATTCTTTCTCCATAGGGCCGCGGCACCAAAAAGAAAGAGCGTTGAGAGTACATATCCGGCTGGTCTCGACCACGAAGTCGCCGAACCCCATGCTCCATATATAAATGCATAAGTTCTTCCAAAGATCGAGGTTCCCCCATCTCCATCAAGATATCCAAATACGGAATCATAGACATCACCCTCAGTCCAATACCCATAGGCCCAAGAAAAACTCCAAGCGTCATCTATGTGTTCATTTCGATAGCGATTATGAAATGGTATGTATAATACGATTAGGATAATGATTACTGTGAGCACAAGCAATCTTGGAATTCTCTGAGTCACGACTTCTCGTTATCGTTCACAATGATATATTCGGGCCTCTCCTTAACCTCATCGAAAATGCGACCGAGGTAGGCCCCTATAATCCCTATAGTAAGGAGCTGAACACCACTAAAAAATATAATGATTAGGGTCACAGAAGCCCAGCCGGGCACAGTCGTTATGTATTTAGAGAAATAGGAAACGAATACATACAATGCAAGAATTAACGAAACAACCACGGTTACAAGGCCGACATGAAGCGCCACGGTTAGTGGCTTACGACTAATTGCAATCAAACCATCGGTGGCTAGACGCATCATTTTAGTAAGTGGATACTTTGTTTCTCCTGCAGCTCTGGCATCTCTATCATAAAGGAATTCGAGTTGCTTAAACCCCATCCAGGCGAAGAGCCCCCTAAGGTACTTGTTCTTTTCCGACAAGGATTTATAGGTCTCGATCACTCTCTTATCGATAAGTCGAAAATCGCCGGTATCAAGAGGAATTGGATATTCCGAAAGTCTATTTAACAGCCTGCAATAAAGACTGGCTGTCCACTTCTTGAATCGATTTTCGCCCTTCCTAATCCTTCTGCGGCCATAGACCATGTTTGCCTTCTCTTTGAGGCACAAAGCCAGCATCTCTGGAATAAGCTCAGGGGGGTCTTGGAGATCGGCATCGATGATGGCGGCATATTCCCCGCAGGATTGATGTATTCCGGCGCTGACTGCCGCTTGTTGCCCAAAATTCCGGGAAAAAGAAATGACAGAAACCCTTGAATCCCTGTTGGAAAAATCGCTTAACATGGACACTGTGTCATCAGTACTACCATCATTTACATACAATATTTCGCTATCCCAGTGGGCATTGTCAATTACCTTAAGTAAACGTCTGTGAGTCGCTCCTATAACCTGCTCTTCGTTGTAGCAAGGGACAATGATTGTCAATTTCATCAAACAGCTCCACTATCATACTTCCATGTATGCCTCAGGTAACTTACATTACATCCTAGGAGAATCAAATTTCATGCTCCCCTGTTGATTTCTGATTTTTGTCAGGATGTTCATTTTCACTTCTTTGACCATCGATAAGTTTCAGATCCTGATTCTACGCTGAATTCAATTCTGTTGATAGCAGAATGCTCTTTGGGAATTGCGTATACGAATATGTAACTATCCTCAGCCCTGTGAGGTGGAGTCATTATGATTCCTTTGGCTCCAAGATTCCTGAAGAACTTATCCGGTAATAGCCCTATGATTCTTTTATGCAGCGATCCTGAATATGTGTAATAGAAACGAAAGGATAAGTTGTCCCAATTGACATCCAAGCCTTTGTTTGCGCTGAGACGGAAATACAAAAAACATCGCCTGGCATCGCAGTACTTGGAAATATCAATCAGCCTCACATCACCTAAATCTCTATTTGCAGACAACCAAGGTTCAGATTCATAGTAGTACTCAAGTCCTGGTTCCTTCCCGAACACAGCATCAAATCCGTAGTAGTTTGCAACAGCCTCGTTTACCCAATAACTCGAACTACCTTTAATATCTCTTTCAAAAACCCGCTGATTAAATCGCATGCTTGGGAGCGGCCATTCCGCTGTCGATTCATCATTTTCCAGCGCCGCTCTGGCAATAGACTTTCGCTCCTTATCCAATACTCTCCATTCCCAATATGAGATTCCATCTGAGAAAGCCAGAACTATCGATATGGCAGAGAATGCGATTAGAATCCAGACTAAAACCCGCCTAGTGACTAGACTTGGATTTGACAGGAGTGAAAGAATGGAGCATATAAAAAACGCTGATGATGCAAAGCTGGATCTCATTGGCAACGTTGGGGAAACCAGCATCAATCCGTTATTGAAAAAACCAGCTCCTATAAAAACCCAGGTTGTCCAATCGATACGACCTAACTTCTTAAGTGCCACCAAAACCAAAACCAGCAATAAGAGCAGGATTTCCCATGAAAAAATATGTAATTTCACATAGTGTGGAATATTGTTGACAAGTAAGGAAAAGAATGTTCCATCTACACCAATGTATTCTGCCCTAATTGTATTTCCGGGCGCCGCAACCAATAGAATATAGCCGGCAAGATAGGCTAAGAAACCCGGTATCTGCCAAGATATCCGCCTGAATCCTTTTTCCTGCCTGAAAAAAAGAATCAAAAAAAATATCAGACCCGTAAGTGAGGTGGACTCGTACCCACACCCGGCAAAAAATCCCATCAATACATGCAAAATCAAGATTGGAAAACTGTTTCTGGTATATAGCGTTATGGAAAGTCTCAGGAATAGTAGAATAAAAAAAAGTATCCAGAGATAATTAACACTGCCCATGAGCCAAAGCGTTGTCTCCCCCAGAGTCCGAACAAATAGCCAGAAAAGATAAAAGCTGATAAGAAACAGCATCCACCTCGGTCGCCCGTAATCAGATCTGCCGTCATTTATGCTCGCAGCTGTTGAATTACTCCCGCCCCAGTACCTGCTCCTACCAAAATCAACGAGCAACAGATTTAATCCCAAAAAAACGCAGGTGTTTAAGAAACGAAAAACCGTGGTTTGCCATTTCCCCAGCAACGCCAATTGTCCTATGCCCGCGGCAACAATTCGCCCTCCCCAAGTTTGATATAAATTCCGACCCGATATTATTGCATCCCTTAACGATTCAAGACGTCTAGAAAAACCATACATCATTGAATAACTGTAGTCGTCTGCATAAAGTGGAATAGAAAGATTCAAATAGAGATACCAGGAGCCAACTAGTACTATCGATAGCCAAAAATAATACTGTCCTGCGTACCTGGAACCACTAATCGGAAAACGATTATGCTGGAATATCTTGCGCACGAAACTACTCCGGGAAACAGTATTGACATCAGATTTCGCTGCCATTCTACTCCTCCCTCCACAAAGGATCAAGCTGGGCACCCCCCCGAAGTTACACCATCGTCAGTCAAAACAAACCGATAACATTCCAGGCGGACAATTCTTAGACTTCATAAAAACTCGCCGCCAGATAATACCCTATAAATCTCTCAACTAATCAATTAGAAGATTCTGGAAAAATCTCTCGCCAAATTCTCGCCGATAGTGCTTGGTTTAAATTACGACGGTGTAGTCTGAATTTTCTAGTTAATGATTGACTTTCATTGCATGCGCTGCGTAAATTTTGGGGTGGAAATGCTGTCGGATGCCCATTTGAGAGTTTCGGAATCCCATATGCAAACACACAAAATCTTTCGGAATCCTGAGAAATCCTGAGTATGCAGACGTGAAATCATAGACATCGCCCTCGATCTCAACACTGATTCGACTTTGTAATCTATTTCTCGTTGTAGCAGGGGGAAATAACTGTCAATTTCATGCAAGAAGTTCCTGTTTTATCGCGGCCACAAGTTTATTGTTATCCAGTTTATTTCTAATCGCTAATCTGATATACTGCTTGTTGTTCGGAATACCAAGTTTTCCCGTAAGATCCTTGATAAACACCCCATGTTTAATGAGAAGTGCTCTTGTGAACTCCGTAGCTGTCATTCCTCCAAGAATCTCACAGGTAACAAAATTTGCCTGTGAAGGTATCGCCCTGATTTGAGGAATTACAGAAAGCTCACTACAGAATCGTTTTCTCTCTCTGACAATCTTTCTACATGCATTTACGTACTTATCCTTATATTTGCTAATTATTTGGAGAAAAAATTCCGCTAATGAGTTGATATTCCATATTGAAAGTCCCCTCTTAATCTCGTCCAGGTAGGCTATATTGGAACTCGCTGCCACCCCTAACCTAAGCCCTGGGATTCCATAACTCTTACTTATGCTCTTTATCACTATCAGATTCGGGAACGTCTTGAGAATTGCATCGGCAATAAGCGTATCCTCTTCGCCCTCAGTTGAAAAATCCACAAAGGATTCATCCAATATCAGTTGTATACCTTTTGTCAAAAAATACTCGAGGAGTTTTAGTACATCCTTTTTCTCTATGAAATTGCCGCTTGGATTATCGGGATTAATCAATACTAATCTGCTAAGACCCTTTGAGAACTCCTTCAACTCATCTATTCCATATCTGAAGTCCATATTGTCAGGGTTATAGAATTTTGCACTTTTCTTTTCAATTCGTTGATGATACTCGTTGAATGTCGGCGTAACGAATCCAGTAATAATGCCGGTTTTTTTCATAATGATATTTATTAACTCGGCGGCTCCGTTTCCCGTGACAATGTACTCCTTACTGGTATTGAAAAGTTTAGAAGCCAGGAGGTTCTGAACATCAATGCCTGATGGGTATTCAGAAAGCAATATATCGAAGTTACTTCTAAGTTCTTCCAGAAGTCTGCGATTTGGGAAAAAGGGATTTACCAGATAGCAGAAATCCGTTAATCCGGGATAACGCCAATATCCACCGAAACGGTTCTGTATTTTTTCTAGTTTTTCCTCTTCGCTCGAGAAGAGTATCTCGGCATCATCCAAGTCTTGTTTATCATCTATTTCATACCAAAGATCTTTTTCGTCCAGGACGCAGGCACGCAGTTCGCCATTATCAAGAAAGTTAATCACACTTAGCACCTGCTCGTAATACTCATTATATCCTATGGATTTGAGATAAGCTTCCAAAAAAGGTAGACACTTATTTTTGGAAAAATCTACAGAAAATTTGTATATATTGACAGTTTTGAAATACTTCTCTACCTTTTGAAAACTGAAATTCCCTCCTGATACAAACTCCTTGATTCGCCTATGTTTATCAATCCTAACTACTGTTCCATTCATCCATGATTGAAATCTTGACACCAGAACTAAGGAAGCCCAGGAATCGTTAATTATTCTTGGCAGTACATCGCTGCTAAAAATCAGATCGCTTTCTAAGAGCAGGGTTTCCTCTTCAAGTAGCAGGTGTCTGGCAAGATATAGGGAATAAATATTGTTGGTTTTGTCATAAATTGGGTTTTCAACATAGATGATTTTTACTCCGTTCCATGAGCTACCGACATAGGATTTAACTTTCTCACCCTTGTATCCAACTACCAGAATAATTCGACTAATCTCATGCCGAGTCAGGTTATTTAGCATCCTGTCTATAAGTGTGGTTCCACCAATCCGAACCATACATTTTGTGTTATCGTCAGTATATTCCCCAAGTCGCTTCCCCATTCCGGCGGCAAGAATCATTGCCTGCATTAGCTGTTCCCGTTTTGGATAAAGCTGTGTATCAAGTTTTTGACCAGCGAGTAGAAGTTGCTTGTAGTCCAATATAGTACAAGTCCGGAAGCGGCATTATAAAGCAAAAGCAGAAATACTGCCGCAACTATGAGAAGCTTAACCCTCTCGCCAACCCCAAAATCTCTCGCATACACAAGGGATGATAGAATGTTGAGTAGTGTCATTATAACAGGCAACACGTTAACCGACAGACTTGCAAATTTGAAAACAGCATCGGGGCGCCCCAGATTTTCGAAAAAAAGAAACGAAACACTCTCCAGTATAGGATTATGAGATAGAAGCGTGTATGCCGCAAAGAAAAAAGGGATTTGTATCAGAAATCCGAAACTGGTTCGAAGGCTCTTTATCGGGTGGTAATTGAACTCCCTATATAGCTCTACTGTTTTTTTATAGCGATCCTCTCCTTTGCAGGCTTCCTTTATTGCTGCTAGCCGCGGCGCCAGGGTACGCTGCAAGCGCCTTTCGGTATCCTGCCATTTTTCCGCAAGGTAGTAGAGAGGCAGCAACGCCGTATTAACAACAAGACTAAGTACGATAATACTGATTCCAACATTGTCCGTCAGGGAAGTGGTTCCTTGAAAAACTAGATTCATGAGGAATCTAAGAGGTGCGATAAAGATTAGTTCAAAGATTCCCATGCTATTCAGCGACTACTTTTTGTCGACTTTTTCCCTGTCTTCGGCCTTCTTGCCCTTTTTGAGAAGTCCGAACAATTTGAAGAACCACCCCTTGAAAATGAACACCAGCGTCGCAACTGCGCCTATGATAGCCGAAACAACCATGCTTCCGGTACCTGGATCAAGGTAGGCAAAGACAGGAAATATGGAAATCATTAGAAGAAAGAAGCTGAAATACAAAATTCGCAATATCTTATCCCTCCATCGGGTATTATGGGAAAACAAGTAGCTATGGGGAAGCCTCCAGCAGTTCAATCAGCTGTTTTGCGGCAACTTCCCCCGCATGATTAAAATTAAATATTGATGTTTCTCTCAGTTCTCTCATTTCATTTCTCAGATTTCTCCGCGATAAAATATTCATAATGATTTTTGGAAGCATATCCAAGTTATCATCCGATACAACGGCCCCAAGGGATCGTCCAATCTCCCGTTCCCAGACAGGCCCTTCAAGGTCTTCATGTTCGAAGTTCTTGATATCAAGTTCATAATCCAATGTAATCACAGGTTTCTCATACACGAATGCATAGTCGAAAATGACACCCGAAAGATCCGAAACCATGATATCCGAAAAAAGCATGCTCTTATGGCCAGATGAATCGAAATCCCAACTAATATGTTCAATGCTCTTGCTCGCCGTTTCCAGTTCAGTTATCAATGAAATCTCTGATTTCAATTGTTGGGGATGGGGACGAATAATGATATCAAGCCCTGTACTCGCTAGAACATCTATTAGCCTCATACGATATCGAGTAAGTGCACTGTTGGAACCCCAGGTAGGGGCCAATAGGATGTTTGCTCTCTCTTTTTGGCGATCCCTTCTTGAGCTTTTTAACTGGGCGTTCAATACATCCATATAGGGTAACCCTGTTTTTGTTAGAAGCTTCGGCTTGCTATTCCTAATCTTCTCGAGCCTTCTAATCTCGTCAATCTGATGTTCCCCTGAGCACATCACAGTGTCAAAATGATCGAAGGAGAATTTACGGTAGAAAGATACACCCGTAGGTGAATGAATCACATGGATGTAGTGCTTGACATTGGGTGACCGTTTAATCGTAAGCGTTTGGAGACCAGGCGTCGTCATAACCACAAGATTTGCTCTTAGCATGTTCATGAAGTATATGAAGCCCATTCCACGTCCTAAACAAAAACTCACGACATTCTCTGAATCCAGACATAAACCTGGATCGTCATTGTCCATCGTGAGATAGGCAAACGCTCTGTTCTTCTTGAGCAGGGATTTAATTATCGGAGCCATGGTATTCCAGTAATTGCCGCCTTCGGAAAAAAAAACTATTTCGCGATATTTTTTAGGCAATCCATGGAATTTCTTGAGTAGGCGTATGGTTTTTAGCATGCAGCTGTTTTGTTGTCAGATTTTAATAAATCTCGTACTACTTGGCGGTATTCGTTCATTCGCATCCGCGGAGAATAATAATCAAAATCAACCGCATACTTAATCGGTTTTTTCATGATTGATTTTGCAACTTTGTCGACAAAATCAATCCGATCTTCCGCAAACTTAACAGGAAGTTCTCCAAATTCACCCGGCAATCCGGTGTAATAGGAAACTATCGGTAATTTAAAGTACATGAAATGCAAGAATTTAGAGGTTAAACCAAACCATTTCATTTTTTTTGTTCTTATGAATGGAAAAATTGCAACATCCGAATATTTCAGCATTGGCATGTAGACTTCCTTGCTTAGGAATTTTGCGTAGAAGAAATTGGGAAAAAAAATCAGAATTTGTCTCTGAAATGCATTCAGGCAGGGGCCTATTATATGGAAATCGACATCCCTCAGTCTTCTTAGCAGTAAAAAAAGAGTTTTCATATCCAAAGGATGTAGGCCAACATAGATAGCATTCAAACTACCCTCTCTGAACGGATTTTTAGCTGATATCTCATCGGGAAGTGCCATTCCATTCTCGATAATGGTAGTTCGATTCCAGCAATTCTTCGGAACATAGTTCTTGTATATGCTTTTTTTCAAAATAATTAACGATGAGATCCTAAAAACTTGATTTTCGAGTTCGCAATACCAACGTCCTCTGCCCAAAGCGAGATTCACAGAATCCGATTGACGATAAACTACTTTCGCAGTTTCTGGTATTTCGGGCAGCAACAATAGGGGTTTGCCACTCTCAAGTACTACAAAACTATATGAGGAGAGGTTGACCACATTGCCCAATGATCGGATGTTGATCAGGCGGATGATTTCAAACAAGCAGCGGGGAATCCACCACATAAACCTATCGACATATGGAAGCCATGTAAACGAAGGCCGCAAGCAACTAACCTTGATACCTGGCGGAGGGGGTATTTTGGGCGTGTAGAATGCTCGTGGAAAGTTCAGATGATCCACATCCCAACCCTCTCGTTCAAAGGCTTCTGTCAGCACATCCATACCCCTACTCGTTCGGGAGAATGGATATGAGGAGACAAGAAGAACTCGCCGTTTAGAATCCCCCAATTCTAATTTTTCTGACTGCATCGTCCCCGCTAATAGTTATTTTGCTTTCCAGCGAAGTCGAGTGGTAGGAAAACATGATAGGCTCTCTATCAAGTTGAATCGCTGCATTTTGCGACTCAACTTCACCGGTTACGACGTTCTGAATTATAACATCTGATTTGATATCGGACAGGTCCAGTTCTTGAATACCAATCTTCGACCAAAGAAAGAGTACCCGTTTCCCCTCGCTGTTCCCGTAGCTAAACGCATGGACGGTTTTATCTGTTGGAGATTCAAGAATTGTCAATTTCTCAATGTATTCCAGTCCTGTCAATGCGCTTGCAACCCGGCCCCAGGTTTCCAAGCCATTCTTAGGGATGTAATTTCCATCCGATTCCCTGTAAAGAAGGGCAAAGGAAGCATCTTCAAATCCTTTGGAATCCTTCTCGTTTTCCATTGTGGTATATAACTGAAACCAGGTTATTATCTTTGCTCCCGCGGCGGTTAATCTGATTAAGCTCTCGGCTATTTTGAGAGGGAGGGCTTCGACGGTAACTCTATAAGGATAAAGAGATTTTGTGGGATATCCCACCTCGGTTATCCAGAGTTCTTTGGAATCGTAACCCCTGTCATCCATGTCCTTTCTAACACCGGCAACCCATTTTGCCTGAGTTGGAATCCAGTATCCATAGGGATGGATTGAAAGAGCGTCAGCCCCTTCGAGTATGCCCGCATCAAGTAACTTTCTCGCATAGCATCTTCCTCCAATCCATGGATTTAGCATGATGGAGCCAACCGCCACCGGTATTTCGGGTGCAATCGTTTTCAGATACGAAACGGTTTCACTGCATAACTCAAAAAACTCACTGTCGCTGCCGTCCCAGAATAAATTCATATTGGGTTCATTCCATATCTCGAAACCCGCTATTAATTCCCCCCAGCGGTCATATACTTTTTCCACATATGTGAGAAATTCCGGGATATACTCGACGCTGATATAGCGTTTTCTGTTACCCTTGTGACGGACTTTTGGATGATCGTAGCTTAGCATCAAAATGATTCTGCGCTTGCTCTTTGCAGAACTGATAATTAACTGATCGTAACGGCTGAAATCCCAATCGCCGTCAGCCCCCTCCAACAAGCTCCAGCTGACGCCCATGCGAACGTAGCCTGCGCCTAGTCTATTGAATATTTCCATCTCAGCCTCGTTACCTGGGGCATCGCAGAATCCGAAACCAAGACCGTTTTCTGACCAAAGCAACTTATTTGAGAATATCAGGATTAAAACAAAAAAAACATTTCTCGATATCACTGGTGGATATACCTCCAATTTTCAGGATCGGCAGGATCACCATTTACTGCAAACTGATGATAGATACGAAACTTGTATGGCCCATGATCGCGTGGATGAGACGGGGTAAAACTAACCACAATCTCTCTGCTTTCTGCACTATCCAGGGTTGGATTGTCCGGTTTGGAAAGGGCGATCGAAGGGACATCTGCAATGGACATCAATCGTTTATCGATATTGAATTGCGACCGGCTATCATAATCTTTCACCAGAAACAATGAATTAACCCTTGAGGAACCCATGATTATATTACCATCCTCGTCCTTTAGTACTGGTAATTCAGTCCATTGTCGATGTATTCCCTTATAACCATGATCCGACACTATCACAATCTTGGTAACATCAATTAGGTTTTCATCTTCAAGCCATTCAATAAACGAAGCAATCTCCTTCATCGCTCTCACCGCGGAAAAGTATACAGCATCTGGATTTGCTACATCAATCTCATATTGCGGATCAAATATATGGTCGCCGATTCTATTGTCTTGCAATTTCAAATCAGAACCTATGGCCCAAGGCACGTGCGTCAACTCGTTACTAATGAATTTGAATGTTGGTAATCCCTCATCAGCATAGGAGAGAGAGTCCAGAAGATCGATAAGACCAAGGTGGATTACAGCGTGCCTCACATCATGATAAATTCGTCTTATCCACAACCAGCGGCCATCAAGGTAAATGAATGGTCTAACAAAATGTGGACTGGTTTTGAAAATACCAAAGACGGAGAATAGTCTCACATATTGTTCTGGATTCATACTGAAATTTAAGTTTGCTGCTTCCTCACTGGTACTCATCCAGTATTCTGCATAATGTCTGGGCTCTACCACCGTCACCAACTCGTCATCATCATATTCATCCATATTGAAATAATCGGGGTGAACAAAAGTGAAATCGTAACCGCGCTCATGACTAACCGTAGGGTAATAAGCATAAGCATCATGGATCCTTTCTTCAAGCAGCGTCTCATCGGAAGCATTGACACGATCTGGTGTAAACTCGGGCCCCGCGAGTATCGAAGGTAGACTGCCATAGGTTGTAATGCCAGTACTCAGGGTGGATGGATACCAAGTAAAACCTCTTAACGAATCTCGAATCTCGGGGTACTGCTCCAGAATGTCTGGCAAAAGATCGGCGCCAAACATGTCTAGCATAAGAATCACTATGTTGCCTCGAGTTGAGAAGCGGAAAGCCCGCCCTGAGTTTTCAGGAAGGAATACCTCGTCATAGCTCGAATATCCGGCCTTCAACAAACCATCGCTTGTTCCCAGGTTAAACAGGGATTGTCCAACAGTCATTAGGTTAAGAACAACAACAATCGGAAGAGCCTTCCGGGGAAATCGAAAAACCACAATAGCAGCGAGAGAGAAGAAAAGGAATAATCCGGTAAATTCCAGTGCAGAAAGCTTTAAATACTCCGCATTGACACCCTGACTAGATACTTCTAAATGTCCGGGCCTGCTTAGGATTGTGACATCTAATACTCCATAGTCCCCTGGCAATAAGTAGACATAAATCCAAGCCGCGGTTGCCATCGCAAAAAAGAACCACAGAAAAACTGGCCTTACCAAACGGGATGAGAATCTATACACCACAAACAATACCGTAAATGCCCCTATGAAGTATAAAACGTGCCAAAGCAACAGTGACAAAAAGGGGAAAGGCATGGAATTTAGATCGGTGATATGCAAGGAGACTGGGGCCCATAGAAACAGGAGTCCATTAAACAGAAGGAGTGAGAATATCGCAGCAGTATCCATCAGTTTCTTTTGCCTCAGGTATAGATTCTCCAAGGCCTCCCGAAAGGGCCAACTGCATGCGTGAATTCCAAGGTATAGCAATAGCGGAACCTGGGCGAGTAACAAATACATGTGAGCTTTGTATAGCTGCACAAAGGATGATGCCCGAAAAATCAGATATCCATGCACTAGGAAGATCGGCAATGTGAAAACTGCCACCCGCTGCCGATTCCCGCTCAGCATAAAAAAAACGACTGCAAAAAGAACTAGTAAAATTGCCTCCAGTATGAGAACAGATATAAATGATACCCTGGAGTGGATATCGCCACCCCAAACCGCCACCGGAAGCAAAAACATCCCAACAAAAGACAAGGCTGGTAACCAGTAATGGCGTGGTCTCTTCATTTTTTATCCTTGCTTAAATTTCGAGCTGGGATTTTATACCAAAATTCAATTCTGTCGATAGTGTAGCACGGTTTTTGGGAATTTCGCGCATGAATACGCACACCAGCATGCATCTATATCTCCCTGGGTGCCATAATCAATGCGGAAGTCTCACTCCCATTGGTCGATTCGAATACAAGCTTCCGACAATCCGATATTGATTAAACTTTTTTTGAAACTATCAATCATCCCGGGAGGCCCTGATAGAAAAAAGACTGGATTCCCCCCATGCCGATCAATCACTCTCCAAATTATCTCAAAATCGAGTCTCCCAATTTGAAAACTTTTGTCGGTGGTTTGTTTCTCGGAAAACAACACAATCTTTAGGCTCGGAAAATTAGCCTCCGCCAATTCCAATTCTCGATCAAAAATCATCAAAGACGGATCTCGCATTCCATAAAAAAGGAAAACATTTTTTTCGAAACGCCCGCAGTTCTCATCCAATAAAAACGGAATAAAAGGGGAAATTCCTGTTCCACCCGCTACAAGGACAACCACATCTCCCGTTGTTAACTCACTATCGACAATGAACTCCCCATAGGGGAGCTTCAGCCAGCACTTCGAACCCAGTCCAAGTACATCCCGAATCCTGCTCGTGTATCTGCCCTTGACACTGTAAACCACGCGAACAAAGTCGGCATTCGGTGGGGACGCAATCGAGAAGACCCTGGATTCCGGCCAATAACCATCCGATGGTCGGTAAGGTTCAATCGTCAGATGGGTAAACTGTCCCGGCCTAAATCGAGTATAAGCAGGAGAAATCTCAAATTCAAGAGTATACACACTCCCCCCGTGATTGATTATTTTTCGAACCAACACTTCTACCTTACGCGGCAACGGCATTTCTTTCTCATCAAGATGTTGGCGATACGAAGACTGTTCAAGTCGCTCTCAAATCCGCACCATCGAAACTGCGGGCTGTGTTCCGCACAAAATCTTCATTGATGATCCGATAAATGCGTCAGCCGCACTCAATCGAAGATTTAACAAGCTCTCTTCTTTTAGAATAACAAGATGCTGACTGATAACTGGCTGTGACTGGTTTGAGGTATTTCCGTAATTCCGACACACATACATTCTGTTTCTCAAATAAGACAAGGTATTCTTAAGCGAATGGGATGTCCGTTAAGTATGAGCTCATCAAACAAACACCTCAATATAGCTCCCCTGGGATAACTGCTGCTCGTTTTCTACATCTGTTAGCTTAACATCATGAAGAGCTACGATGCAATATATAAGAAATTCACATTCCAATTTGCATTTTGGTTTGAATCGCCCGAACGATACATTCTATGATTTAGAAACTGCTCGCACAGTTCTCATACCAGGTAGATTTTTTTAGTCTACATTTCTAGGGGATCGCCAAAGTCTGGAATGCGATTGGTATTGTGCATGATGTTGTAAATCCAAATGACAATGGCATAAGTACGGCGATAGAAGCTTGTGTATGAGTCCATCAAATCAGAGACCAGGCTTGCATTACTCAACATGGTGGCAGAGGAACTGTGGACCAGGAAACCCTCATCGGTAGGCAAGATTAGCAAAGTGATTTGCATTTGCTTCTTGCCTACAACTTTCACCACCAAACGCAGGTTGCTAAGATTCTTCATGAAGAATCCCAAATTTTGTCCATCCCAGATGTAATCTATTTGGTAGTATCCCCTACCAAGATTCACCTCTTCCATATGTAATAGGATGCTGTCCAAAGCCGGAATAGAATCAACCAGGGGATCGTCTATCGGTTTTTTCCTCTTTAGATTTGATATTGCATAAACATTGTCAAAGAGGGGTACTACCGCTTTTTTTCTTTTTGACAGGTAGGTTACCCTTGAGAGAGAACTGACTTCTCTGGCAATGTTGTAAAAATCAATGCTAATTTCATCAATGTTTTCGGAGTAAGGTATGATATATAGACCCTCGGTTAGCACATCAGGTTGAAGCTCATTTGTGCGTCTTATGAGTTCCTGCGTCATCGGAATGTCGGGAAGCAATTTGAATCCTTCAAGCCGCCTGTCGAGGCGAAAAACTTCCCTGGATTCCAGCAATTCGTCTACAGCCATCTTGGGTATTCCGAATAGAGCTTCATCAAGGGTAACGGCATCAACAACTGTTACAATAGAAGAGCAGATAATGAGACTTGTAAGTATTTTTGTCATCAAAATTCCTATGTCATTAAATTTCTCTTGAATTAATGACCAACATATCACAATTCAGTCAAAATAACCGGGAGTTTATCAGAGATATGTTGAGCTGAGATGAGTTTCCAACAGGTTAAGACAGCAATAATGAAGTTCTTAAAACGTGCTAAGTCCAAGAACAATACTTATACGGATGCAATCTCAAAGGCGAGAGAAAATGTGATTCGTTATGAGGGAAAGATTTCTCTTGCCGAACGCGAGTGGCGAAATGGACATATGGCTGGGTGCTATTGGTTTACAGGACTCTCCGGAGCTGGCAAGAGCACCTTGTCCCGTGCGTTCGAGAAAAAGCTTTTCGATGAAGGCAAGATGGTTTTTGTTATCGATGGGGATAATATTCGTCATGGATTAAACAAGGATTTGGGATTCAGCTACGAGGATAGGGAGGAAAACATCCGACGAGTGGGACATGTTGCTAGATTGATGTATGATGCTGGGTTCATTGTTCTCTGTTGTTTTATTTCACCGACACAAAAATCAAGGGACTCAGTCCGAGCATTATTTCCACAAAACCGTTTCAATGAAGTATTTGTTAAATGCAGTTTGGAAGAGTGTATTAGGCGGGATCCTAAAGGTTTGTACAACAAGGCCCTGGCCGGCAAAATTCCCAATTTCACCGGCATAACCGCACCTTATGAAGAACCCAGATGGGCAGAGTATACTACAGACACAATGAATATGGACGTGGATGAATGTGTTGAGTTGCTAAACAGTGGCCAAGTGGGGCTGAGGAAATCGAATTAGAGCAATTATTCCAGGTTTTTCGAAGTGTTGGAAATCATCACCTAAAAGATCGATTAACGCTTCAAAAAGATAGTATTTAACGATAGATTTCAAATATGGTCTATTTGGACTGGGCAGCCAGCGCCCCTCCGGATTCCGAAATTTTGAAACAGATGACGCACGATGCCGTCAGATATTTCGGAAATCCCTCCTCATTTCACACTGTTGGTAAGGCTGCCAGGACAGCTCTTGAGACGGCGAGATTTAATTGCGCCAGGATATTGAACTGTGACGCTAGCCAGCTTGTCTTTACATCTGGTGGAACTGAATCCAACAACATCATCCTGCTCTCTGTCCTAAACTCTCACGAACCCGCCTCGCTAGTCATAAGCGGCATTGAGCATGCTTCAGTTTCTCAGTCTGCAAGCATGCTCAGCAGCCTGGGATGGAAACTCGGAAAAATATTGCCAAATTCCGACGGTCGTCTGGATGGCAGGAAAGTAGCGGCAGTTCTCGAAGAAAACACGAAAACTCGACTGGTAGCGATAATGGCTGTCAATAATGAGACTGGAGCAATTCAGCCCTTGGAAAAACTCACCGCCGCGGTTCGAGGGGCGCTTTCATCTACTAAGAAAAGGGTTCATTTTCACGCTGATTTTGTTCAAGCAGTGGGCAAAATACCGATCAACTTAAGTGCGCTGGACATCGATAGTGCTTCCTTTAGCGCTCACAAATTTCAAGGCCCCAGAGGAATTGGTCTGCTTTATCACCAAAATCCGAATTTTCGGACTCTGGCTCGCGGCGGCGGCCAAGAACACGGCATCCGACCGGGTACTGAAAATGTAGCAGGAGCCATCGCCCTGGCTTCGGCTCTCGAGAAATACAGCCAACCCTCGCAAGGCGTCAAGGAAAATGGGATATGGTTGCTTTCACAATTAGCTGGCAATCCCACTCTGGCAAAACTGGCCAGGATTATTCCTGAAAACCGAGTGAACTCCCCGGAAGGCAGCTACACTCCTGGGATAATAGCTATTGGTTGTCCCCCGATTCCCGGGGAGGTGCTAACGCGTGTGCTTGCAAATAAAGGTTTTGTAGTTTCGACGGGTTCTGCCTGCCACAGCAACAGGAGAAAAAAGGTCCCAGAAAAATTTGGTGGACTGACCTTGCCAAAACAGACTCTAAACTCAATGATACGAGTTTCATTCGGGCCAAGTATTACCCGCGGGCAGCTTGAAGAATTCCTTAAGACACTCAAAACGGAGGTGCAGATATTGCTGAAACAGACACGATAGTTGGCACAGCTTTCTCATCAAAGTGGCCAGCCATTAACAGCAGCGTCCACGAACATGGTAAGATGCAGGGCAACCGCTATCCCAGTCAACGTATTGAGACGCTTTCGACATTCCTCTTCTCAATTCTACTGTTACTCAGTTCCACTCCATCTGGCGCACAGGATTCAAATCTTGAACTGCGGCTGAACAATATCACCCATGTCATAATCGATCCAGCAAACTTTCAAATTGGCATGAAGGATATCCCGCTCCAATCTCTTTTTCCCTATCTCGAATCCGTAGAACACCTGGAAGCAAAATCCGAGCAGAGCAGCTTACTCTGGAACGCAACTAGCCTTGGACCAGCTGGATGGGATGAAGCCTTTTTGACATATCGCAATCAAACCTGGGAACTCCACGTAGGCTCGAATAGCTTCGCTGCGCCACATCGCATCAGCGTCCACGGTATTCGAAGACCAATCAGCCTAGTTCAAATTTGGTCTTCAATCCAAACCCCGCAATATAAGTCTAACTTGTCGGCAACCCTTGCCCTAAGGGACGTAGAAGTTAAATGGAAGAGTGTAAGCAAACTGGCCAATCGACTCGAAAATCCTCCTCCTCAGGGCATGCCCCATTTAGTAGTCATAGATCAGCTGCACTTGCTTCGCTTAAAACCCTTGTTGACTTCTCCCCAACCTATAATGGCAAGGTTATCTCGATGGTATTCCACCTCCCCAGACGGCACCAATAGCAAAGGGATTTTCATCGACGCCTATCATCCCGAATCAGCTCTACTCTACCTCTTGGCCGACAATCCCAATTTGTTCGACAAGCACAATCAACTCCCCCTCTCTCTTATTACCTTCCTCAACCGTATTCTCTTCACTGAAGATTTAGTAGTATCCGCTTCACCTATGACTGCCCTCGTGAATTCTATTAACAACCAAATTACAGGAGCAGTGCGCCTTCCATCGTCGCGAGAAAAAGAAACTGGCGATGCTTTTGTGGAAGTAGAACCGCCGACAGGCGCCAAAAACATCATTAGATACATCTACGCCACAATCCCCGCCGGTATCAGCGATGAAAAAAGAGAACTTGCCAAGCTAATTCTGGAAGATGCGATTCGCATTGCCGATTTAACAGTTCCCGCAAACGCCGTCGCGATTCCTCAAGATTTCCGTATTCTAAGATTCTTCGATTCCTATACAAGAATAGCTCGCCTGACAATCTCAAATCAGATTTCTGTAACTGAGGCGGCTGAATTGATTAACGCCTATGTTACCGGAGATTAGAGTCAGGCCCCTCCTGTCACTAAAGCAGATTGGTGGGATCAACATCCACTTTGATTCGAACTCCATTTTGCCGGGGAAAACTTGAAAGGGCAGAAGCAAGGGTGGCATGGGTGATGTCAAAGCTATCGGATCGCAACAAGAGATGACGTCTATACCGGCCGGATATACGGGCAACAGCACATTCCGCGGGTCCAAGAAGCTCTTCATCCATTGTTCCGCTAAGCGTGGATGCAAATTTTTCGGACGCCTTACATACCCTAGACTCATTCTTCCCTTCGAATAAAATTCTGAAAATACGGCAAAATGGAGGAAAATGGAGAGTTTTCCGGATACCGAGCTCATATTCATAGAAGTCTTTCAGCCGCCCTTCTACGGCCATTTGAATTGCCGCAGCCTCAGGCCTGAGAGTCTGCACGATAACCTCACCATCCGGTAGAAACCGCCCTGTTCGGCCTGAAACTTGAACTATCAGTGCAAAGGTTCGTTCGGCAGCACGAAAATCCGGTAGATTCAGAGAACTATCCGCAAAAAGTACCCCCACTAGTTTCAAACCAGGAGCATTGAGCCCTTTGGCAATCATCTGCGTTCCCAGCAGAACATCAATATCACCCTCTTCGAAATGTCGCAAGATTTTCTCAAGTTCATTTCTTTTCCGAACCACATCAGTGTCCAAACGCGCCACCCGTTTTTCCGGGAAAAGCCTTCGAATCTCTTCCTCTGCCCTCTCCGTGCCAAAACCGGTAAACTTCATTTCCAAAGAACCGCAATTGGGACAGATTTGAATTGGCTTTGTCCCAAAACCGCAGTAATGGCAATTCATAGTATCAGTAGACTTGTGAAAAATTAAGGGAACACTGCAATTACGACACAACACTCCCTCTCCGCAACTCTGGCAGGAAAACTGATAAGAAAAACCCCTTCGGTTTAGAAAGAGCAACACCTGCCTGCCCCCTCCCAGAACTCGCGAAATGGCATCTATTAGCTGCCCTGAAAAAATAGTTCTTTCTTTTCTAAGATCAACAATACTGCTCACTGGAGAGGCTCCGCCGGCAGGTTTATCGGCGAGTTTGATAGATTTCAAACTACCCGACTTCACGAGCTGCCAGACCTCCAGAGAAGGAGTGGCGCTCCCCATAAGCAAGCGGGCGCCAACCTGTTTGCAACGGCGCATTGCCACCTGTCTGGCGTGATATCGCGGCGCCGCATTCGATTTGTACGAACTATCGTGTTCCTCGTCAATTATAATCAATTCAAGCCTTTCCATCGGTGCGAATACCGCGCTTCGCGTTCCAAAAACAAACCTCACCGAACCGGACTGAATCCTCCTCCATTCGGATAAACGCTCAGAGGGAGAAAGAGCTGAATGCAACTCCGCAATCAATTCCTGAAATCTACTCTTCAAACTACCCACAAGATGGTGAATTAAGGCAATTTCCGGCACTAAGTAGATAACCGACCCTCCTCTCTCAATAACAGCCTGGGCAATGCGAAGAAATACCTCTGTTTTCCCCGAACCGGAAATCCCATACAAATAGATCCAATCATCGTCAGCAGTTTCAATACTTCTTAATGCATCTCTTTGATCGGTGCTTAAAACATCTATAGTCTCATTATTATTATCACAAGAAGCGTCATGGGACTTATGGCTCTCACTCCTTCCACTTGGAAGCATGGCTGCGAGTGCTTCGCCCAAAGAACACATTGTCAGCTCGGAAAGCCAATTTGCAAGTTCCAAAAAATCGAGATCGAAAAGAGGTTCCTCATCAATCCGAGATTCAATCGCTTTGAATTCACTTACGTTGTCAGGCGGAGAATCCAATTGACCCACCACCCAGGCGGGAAGCTTTCTAAATCTAAGCTCAGCCATAACCCTGCAGCCTATAGGGATAACAACTGGCGAAACATACGTATAGTTCTGCTTAACAGGAAGGTTAAACGCCAGTTCCAGGTAGGGCATTCCACGCATCTCTCAGTTTTTGAATAGAATCCCACACCGGTTTTCGCAGGCGAACCGGATTCTCAAGAACCTCGGCGGGTGTCCAAAGAACCAGAGAAGGTATGCCCTCCCAGGTCCACGGCTTTCCAACAAGCGATGGGAAATCGGAAATATCCCCTGTAAGCGCGGCGCACGCTGCCGCCCCGAGTGCCAAAAGCGCTCTAGGCTTGAGTTCAGCAAATTGTCGTTTAAGATACTGAAAACATTCACCTAGTTCCTTAGCGTCAGGCGGTCGTCTCCCTGGAGTCCGGCATTTAACGGCAGGGGTAATAAAGGTATCCTGACCAGGCCGCAAATTAAGGGCCTTGAGCCATTTATCAAGATAATCAGACTCATATAAGGGAAGTGGTCCATCAGTCTCTTTCGCACCAAACACCGGTGCAGGCGTTACGATCACGAGCAAGGGGTTTCCAGTTCCGACACCTGGGACTGTATTCTCCCGAATCAGGTAAAGATTGCACTTTTCACACCGTGCAATATCCCCGGCAATTCGCCCCAGTTCACCCCCATGCCGTGAAGTAGAACTTTTATCATCTCGCGACAACTCCCGATGTTTGGGAATTTGAAAATCATTTCTCTCCGCACCATTTCTCGATATGTTCTGAGAATTCCTGGGGGAAGTGCTGATTTCTGAACGTAACGCCAGCTCGTCTTCTCCAATTCGCTCTCTTCGATATCCATCTCTAAGCCAATCGATTGCAGCATCCAAAATACGCCCGTACTCAATATGCGCTTCCAGTCTACTCATAATTCACCCTTGTAAGAAACAACCCCCGTGCCGGAGCTGTAGGGCCAGCTTTATTTCTATTTCGTGAATCCAATATTTCCCGCATCTCTTTCCCGTCCCCACCGTTAAGAGCCAAATCAACCATCGTACCTAGAAGCGACCGCACCATCTTCCAAAGAAAAGCATTCCCATCAATTTGAAATGTCAGCATCGACCCCCTAGTAAGAAACACAGCATGTTTTATAGAACGAGTCCTGGATTTGCTCGCATCCCCACTCGCCGTGAAAGTAGTAAAATCATGGGAGCCACAGATAACCCGCGCCATCTCATTGAGAGCAACAAGAGAAGGTAGTTTCCTTAGAAACCAGGCATAGCGAGACATGTGGGCTGTTCCCAGCAGCGAATTAGCAATCCAATACACATATTGCCTGCTTCTGGCGTCGCATTTTGCATGGAAGCTTCCGGAAGCAATACCGCTTGAAAGAATCCGCACGTCCCTCGGTAATCGCGCATTTATCGCCGCACCGAACTTCTCATCTCCGATACTCTCGTTTAAACTGTGAAAATTGGCAACCTGTCCAGTAGCGTGCACGCCTGAATCGGTCCTTCCAGCCCCCATTAACGAAATGGATGACCCGTGCAGGTCCGCAAGCGCCTCCTCCAAAACCCCCTGAACGGTCCGATGATCCCTTTGCTTCTGCCAGCCAGCAAAATCCGTTCCATCATATGAGATTAGCAGTCTTATGTTACGCGTCATAGGACTCTAATTCAAACTTGATAGACTTGTGCAGCTTCCTGCCCAAATCAAGCAAAGCCGAAGGCTTGGCCTTTGTCGACAACCCTATCCCAACAATGCGGGAAACCTCCGTTCTGGCCTGCTTCAATGCGAATATGCGACTGGCCCGATTCTCCCGCTGCCCATATTTCAGCTGCAGCACTCCAACAAGATATAAGACACCACTAAAACCAAAATTATTGTCCAAATCCGGTCCATGATGGCGAATGCCCTCTATATTCTCCTTCCCATTCCTCTCCTGCTCCAAGGTCTCACTGTAGAAAAAAGCAGCTTTTCTCAAAAATATCTTGGACAAAAAATCATAGTTTTCACCTACCTTTTGCTTATCAAGATAGGCTGTGAGCCAGCCGGCACGGAGAAATGAAAGACCTCGCAGAAAGGTTGGAGCAGTGATAGGGCTTCTGTACTCATAGCAGAGCGCCGCCAAAAAATGCGAGGCTGCGCCCTCCTCAAGTCTCCTATTCCTGCCAAAATTCAAGTCCTTGAACAGTGGTTGAGTAATTCTTTTCCGCTCCTCAATTCTTGATTCAAGTTGGGAGTGCTCCTCTTCCTTGGGGGTATCAAAGTCCCTTGGATAGGCCGCATACCAACAGCTTGGACAAACCGAAACCGGATATATCAATGGGTGTACATCTTTATATTTCTGCGTTGGAAGATAAATCCTGTGCAATTCGTCAGTTAGCTCTCCAGCGTTCATTCTTCCGCCACCGGTAAGCAGCTCTTCCCTCTGGAATCTATTCCTGCAAATAGGGCAGGAAATTTTCTTCTTTGCCTTGTAAGTAATCTCGGTCACCGGCTCATTACTCTCCTATCATTTGAGTTTACTCTCCTGCGTTGACAACAACCACACTGAGTTCGCGAGGCAGAATTTGCAACACGGCTAATCCTGGAGGGATATCTATTTCCACCGGCAAGATATAGTTCCCGGGGCGCTGAATGGCAGATCCATCGAGATAAAAAGTCACGTTTTGAGGGCGCGTATCTTCAACAAGCAATTGACTTCCCTGAATTGTCAGACTAATTGGAGGCAGAGTATTCACTATCTGCAGTCTCTCAGAAAGATCAAGAATAATCACTTCATGATTCTCCAAAGTTCGAATTATTATTGATTCATCCACAACCCCTCTAAACTCGATGATTTGGCCACCCGGAATATCTATCTGTGCAGAAGGCAAGACAATCCGCGTAGTGATTGAGAAATCGTCGTTTCGTCCGGAAAGATCTATAAGCTCTGTTGACAATGTCGACAATTCCGCCATTTGACTGCGTGGTCCTACAGCTGTTACAGAAGAGGGCGATACAAAAAATTGAGTGAGTTCATAGCCGAGTGAAGGAGATCCATATAAATTCGGCTCAATTTCAAAACTTTGGATAGTGCGTGGCTCCATTGAAATAGTGAGTGTTCTCGGTCGAGATTTCAGTTCCAGTGCCTCCGGCTGCAACGCCGAACCCTTCTTTCTAAGTTCGATAGGAACTTGATACTCACCCTCTTCAATGTAGGAGGTTAGATTTATATAGGCCTCAATGTCTTCTTCCAGAATATCCTTCAGCTCATCTTCATCCCCCCTCAGCATAACATTGATAGCGTTTGGGTACTCAGAACTCACCACAAATCCCTCAGGAGTCAGCACACGCAGTGAAACCGCAATTTGACGTTCTGTCAGAGTATTCGATCGAAAAAGGATATGCAGTACTATTGCCAATGCAATACAGATAATCTTGACAGGCCAGCGATAAAAAAGGCGTGCAATTCTCATACAGAGCCGCCTTCAACTGCTTCCGGAGGGTTCAAACTCAGCTTTTCATGAAGACGACGTCTAAGTTCTGCCTCATCCAGGTCATAAAAGATGCTGCCATCGTAGGCCAATGAAAGGCTTCCCGTTTCCTCAGAGACAGCTAAAACAACCGCATCTGTTTCCTCGGTGATCCCCAGAGCTGCACGATGCCTCGTTCCAAAACTGCCACGAATATCTGGCTGATTGGATAGCGGAAGGAAGCATCCCGCCGCCGAAATTCGCCCTCCCTGAATTACTATAGCTCCATCGTGTAGTGGTCCATCATGGTCAAAAATTGTAAGAATCAAAGAAGATGAAAGATCTGCGTTTATTTGCGTACCGGTGTCAATGATGTTTTTCAAACCCACTTTCCGCACAAAAACCACTAGAGCACCGCGTTTGCGAGCGGAAAGAACCACCGCTGCATTGAGTACTGTTTCAACTCGAAAGGGTTTCTGCCTTGTTTTCCCACTGAATAGTTCCCTCTGCCCTATTCGAGTGAAAATACTTCTCAGTTCCGGCTGAAAAACTATTGCAACGCCAATAAAAATTCCAGGAGCAATTAATTCCAAAATCCATAGCAAGGTGGAAAGCCTGAGAAACCACGCCAGGGCATAGACTAGAGCCAGGCTTACTGCTCCTCGCAGTAGTTGAACGGCGCGGGTTTCTTCCAACAATTCATATAACTTAAAAAAAAGAAATGCCAGAAGTGCGATATCAACAGCAGGAAGTACAAATTCGCTAACAATTGGAAGATCTTTCAAGAAGCGCAAGAAAAAGCCTCCCAAACTGCTACTAGCTGCCTTGCAACTCCTACATCATGAACCCGCAAAATATCCACCCCCTTTGCGATACACCAGGTATTTGCCGCACAAGTTGCAATCAAACGATTCTCCGGATCACTCTTAGCAATTTCGAATCTAGTTTCTGACTTACCAAATTCAGTGTTGGTGGCAAGATTCATATAGTAATCCGCTGAACGCTGGTTTTCCGAATCGATTAGCTGACCTAGAAAAGTTTTCCGACTCAGTCCCACCATGATAAGGAACCCCTCCGGTCTCCACTGGTCTATCTTACTTATAAGAGCCAGATTATCTTCCAATCTTTTCCCAAAACCAATACCGGGATCCAAGATAATATCTTCCTTGCTAATCCCTGCGTCCATGGCTCGATCGGCAAATCTCATAAGCGCATCTCGGATTTCCCGAATTGGATCATGATATCTAGGATGTAGCTGCATGGTAGACGGAGTGCCTCTCATATGCATCAAAACAACCGGCACCTCTCGTTCCGCCGCCAATGCAGCCATGGACATGTCGTATCTGAGAGCCGAAATATCGTTGATAATGTCAGCCCCTGTATCTAAGGCCCTTTCAGCTACTCGCGCGCTTTTTGTATCAATGGAAACAGGTATTTTTGAAACCTCGCGAATTCTCTGAATAACCGGAACAACTCGTCTGATCTGTTCGTCTTCATCAACCTCGACAGATCCCGGTCTTGAAGACTCGCCGCCTATGTCAAGTATTTCAGCTCCTTCTTTGATCATCGATATCCCGTTTAAAAAGGCCATCTCTGTATTCTCGCTTCGACTTCCAGCGAAGAATGAATCCGGAGTACAATTTATTATTCCCATGATTCGCGGTATACGAAAATCATCCATATTCACACAACATAGTATAATTGTCTCCTAAAATACATTTTACAAGTCTCTTGGATATGCTATCATGAAGAAGTAATTAGAAATATTGATATTAGCGAGTTTGATTGCCTGATAAGGAGGGCCCGTTGTGGAATCTACGATTCCTTTACTACTTAGAGAAATGGCTGGCGGTTGGCCAAGTGAATCCATACAGTTTTATAAGGATGAAAAAGACGTTTTTCAATCTGTAAGCTTTGAAGAACTGTATACACTGGCAAGGCAATTTGCGTCCGGCCTCAAAAAACTTGGAATGAAACGCGGCGAAAATGTTGGCTTGATTTCCGAAAACCGGCAGCAATGGCTTGTAGTCGATTTGGCAATTCAGTGTTTGGGGGGCGTTGATGTACCACGTGGATGTGATTCCACTGCCGACGAAATTAGCTACATCCTAGGCTTTTCCGAGTGCAGATTGGCAATCCTTGAAAATCAAAGTCAGTTGGAAAAAGTGATAAGCAGGGTGAAGACTCTTAAAACCCTCAGGAAGATTGTCATTATCGATCCGGACTACGAGGCAAAAAATAAAACGGTTGGTGGACTTGAGATATTTACTTATGCCGACATCTTGAAAAACGGATCAGGAGATGATTTTTCAATAGTCGATGCTGAAATCAACAAAGGCGCGCCCGATGATGTGATGACTATAATATACACCTCAGGGACAACGGGTGAACCAAGGGGCGTAATGCTCACTCACAGAAATTTCCTGCACCAAGTGCAACATGTCTCTTCGTTAATCAGAGTTGGCTTGGGAGACCGCTGGTTAAGTGTACTGCCGGTTTGGCACTCCTTTGAGCGCGTAATGCAGTATATTGCACTGGGTTCTAAAAGTGCAATCTGTTACTCGAAGCCACTTGGGCCAATTCTACTTAAGGATATGCAACTAATCAAACCAACCTGGATGGCTTCTGTTCCCAGGATATGGGAATCGATGCGCGACGGGATATATCGCAAAGTGAATAGCGATGGAGGGATAAAAAAGGCTCTATTTCTATTTTTTGTTTCGGTGGGTGGCGCTTGGAATCTGTCTATTCAAATGGTAAAGGGGCAAATGGCAAGATTTAAAAAACGAAGTCGTTTGCTAGACTTTGTTATCGGCATAATACCTGCAATCCTGCTTTGGCCCCTCAATATCCTGGGCGGCATTCTTGTATTCGGAAAAATCAAGGCCAAGCTGGGCGGTCAGTTTGTGGCCGGAATTTCAGGCGGTGGAAGTCTTCCAACACATGTGGATAAATTCTTCCAGAGCGCTGGCATACTTCTGCTCGAAGGTTACGGTTTAACCGAATCAGCACCAGTACTTAGTCTCCGGTCTTTCGATCGTCCTGTGTCCGGCACAATTGGAAAAGCTTTCCCGGTGACCGAACTGAAAATAATCGGCGAGGATGATAAGGAGTTGAAACCCGGCAAAATCGGCGTACTCCACGCCCGGGGACCTCAGATTATGAAGGGCTACTATCGCCGTGACGATCTTACAGCTCAGGCAATTGACAAGGATGGATTCCTTAACACCGGCGATCTCGCGAAGGTTACCTACGATGGAGATTACAAAATAGTCGGTCGTGCCAAAGATACCATAGTTCTCCTAGGCGGTGAAAACGTAGCGCCGGCGCTGATAGAAGAACGCCTGAAGTGTAGTCCGTACATTTCTCTTGCCATCGTTGTGGGTCAGGACAGACATGTTTTGGGAGCCCTGATTCAAGTGGATCCGGAAAACGTGAAGATTTGGGCCAGTGAAAACCATGTCATTTATACAGACGATGAGGAGCTTCTTAACAGCCCTGAGGTGTACAGTTTGATAACGGAAGAGATATCAAGTCTAATTTCCGCCACCAATGGCTTCAAAATCTATGAACGAATCGCCAAGTTCGTAATTTTGTCCAAGCCTTTTGAGCAAGGCAGGGAATTGTCGGCGAAACAAGAGATTAAAAGGCATGTAATCAACGAACTATACGCCAAGGAGATTAAATCGCTTTTTGACAGATCCAAATAACCAGGATCGAAGGGTGGAATTCAGATTTCTGCCAGTAGGTTGGGTTTGCGAAACAGCTTTATGATAAAACACAAGCCTTCGCTGTTCGAATTTTGCATCTCCGCACAGAAGTTTTCAGATTAACAAATCTCGCTTGTCAAATTCAAGCCGCTTTCTAATCGCTTAACTTCTTTTTCAAAAGGAATCCAATTGCAATACTGTATATTGGTATCGTAAGATATCTTATTCCTATCTGGATAAAATAAGTTGCAATATCCATCTTCGTTATGAACACGAAGAAAACAAAATCAAACATCCAGTTCATCATTAACCAAATGAACCCAATCAATATGCCTTCTCTAAGAAAAGCCCCGTCTACTCGCTTGAAATACCCTACTATAAGAACTAATCCAACAAGACTTCCAACGATTATCATCATAGATTTGAACAAAAAGACTTCCACCGACAGAGTTCCATCTTGGGAGTAAAATGGAACAGCGACAAGAAAGGGGATTAACCAAGTCAAGAATCCATAAAACAGGGCTTTTTTCCAAGAATACATGAAACATTCCTCCTAGATTATCTACACATATCATGCCCAATATCTTCCAGTATAAATGTACTCGCGAGAAGAAGGATATGCCCACAGAAGCAGGTTTCTTCAAGTGATTTCACCTATCTCTGATGGAGATTCGGTCCTGATACCCGCAGTGGTTTTATCATATCACATTTAGCAAGCGAAACTCAAGAATATGCAAAACTAAGAATTCTGGTTGAACTATGCTTCACGCACAGGATTCTTGCATCACAGTCACTGAGGCTTGTATCTAAACTTCCTGATGCCAAGATGAAGCGTTATTACGTTCAAGATACATGGTTTGATAATGAACGAGGAACTATGTGTTCCCGAGAGCATGGTGAGTTCACTGCCACGCCTAAGGAGTACTGAAACCTTGTGTTGCTGGCATCGCCGACCAAGGTGCAACCAGCTATGACTTGTTTGGGAGAGTGACATCAGTTCTGGAAGAACATCGTTCAGGGCAGGATGGCAGGAGAGTGGACTTCCATTGCAGCTGTTTTTCACAAACGCGACAAACAACGATTGATGTGGGTTTTAATTCTGCCACTGGCAACGCCAGCTTACTTTCTACCTGCAAAGCTTTTATGACTTACAAAACGCGCCGATTTGAAACGCCTTGGCCGTATCCTAACGCCCCTGGCTTTAACCCCCTTAATCAGATAGTTGTGAATCGGAAACCTGTTATTGGTTGAACTCTCCTGTGTAAAATCGATAAGAACTGCAACTTGCTCCTTGGTGGTTAATCGAACAATCGCGCCGTCTTCCGGCACGAGCGAATAACTGCGATTCAAGATGAAGCTGCTTATTCGACAACGCTTGATATATGGATAATCGTCTTTCCGATAAATCAAAGTGAAGACTACCGATTCACAGGTTTCCTTGTCCGCAAGCCCGGCATACAGCAGTCCCCTGCCTACAAAAAATTTGCTCGACACGTTGCCAACCATGTAAGAGCCATCCTTTTTCACAAACAGAACCTTATCGTAAATCGACATGTTGAATAGTACGTTGCCTCCGGAAACCTCATATCCCAAATAACCAGTTTTCGGATTGTATCGCATCCTAAGATTTTTTTGCGCAATTTCCCTTATATCAGATTTTTTCAGCCTGACAATTTCGCTTCGACGCGTAAATTTCCTGCCATACCTTTCTATGACGCTATCTAGAGAATTCAATCCGTATTCGACAAGATTGTTCAGATATCCCTCCACCTTATCCAAACTCCCGCCTAGTTCCCGAATTTCATTCTCCATTCTCTGAATATCAAACTGACTGATGCGTCGAATCGGAATTTTCAACAATCTTTCCACGTCCTCGTCAGTAACCTCCCGGCCTATTGTCGGCAAGAATATCTCAAATCCCTTATGAATCGCGGCGAAGATGCCTTTGATTGTTTTGATTTGCTCAATCCTCTTATAGATTTTTTCAACAATAAAAATTTTCTCCAGAGTTCTTGAATGCATCTTATCAAGAATCCGTTCCCTTTCAAGTTTTAATTCCTTTTCCAGAAGGTAGATGAGGGTTCGTGCATGATGTTCGATTATCTCTTTAACGGTCATCAAAGCTGGTTTATCGTCGTGAATCAGCAGCATGTTCAGCGGAATACTTATCTCACAGTCCGTAAAAGCATACAGACCATCAAGGACTTCGCTGTTGTAAACGCCTCGTGGAAGTTTGATTTCGATTTCAACGTTCTCTGTCGTGAAATCGATAATTGTACCAATTCTTATTTTGTTGGACCTTGCGGCCGCCTCTATCGAACCTATCAGACTCTCGGTTGTAACTCCATAGGGCAGTTCCCTGATTACTATCCGCTTGGAATCTGACAAATCCAGGCGAGCTCTGCTTAGAATCTTTCCGTTGCCTTCATCATATTCAGATACATCGATTATGCCTCCCGAGGGTATATCCGGATAAAGCTCAAATTCTTCCCCCCTAAGACAAGCCTGTTCTGCTTGGATAACTTCGATGAGATTGTGCGGGAGTATCCGAGTGGACATTCCAACTGCAATTCCTTCGGCTCCCAAAATCAAGGGAAGAGGAATTTTAGCGGGAAGAGTAACCGGCTCCTTCCTCCGTCCATCATAGGAATCGATGAAATCGGTTATTTCAGGCTGAAACAGCAGTTCCTTACTGAAGGGAAGAAGTCTGCATTCGATATACCTCGATGCCGAGGGAGGATCGCCGGTTAGAGTATTCCCAAAATTACCTTGCTTATCTATGAATAATTCCTTGTTCGCCAGATTCACAAGAGCCTCGTAAATCGATGCATCTCCGTGCGGATGATACTGCATTGCATGGCCGACAACATTTGCCACCTTGTGAAAATTTCCATCATCCATGTCGAAAAGAGATTGCAGTATTCGCCGCTGCACAGGCTTGAGTCCATCATTGAGGTGTGGAATTGCGCGATCACGAATTACATGGGAGGCATACTTCAGGAAGTACTCGTTAAAAAGTTTTCCAACATAGGCCATCAAAGTTCTCCAAGTGTATATAAGCTTCCAAAGGTTGAGACCGGGATTCCAAAACTTTTGTCAGGGATTCGCGTTATTGGCACGCAATTTTCCTGCGCATATGCCTCCAAAATCAGCCATGGCAGGAGTTGGCTTTTTCCAAACTTAATTCTTATACCAAATTCTCCATAATGAATTCCCGCCGAGCCGGAGTGTTTTTCCCCATGAAAAAAGTCAAGGTTTCCGGCACCTTCTTGATAGAATCAATGCCAACAGAAACGAGCTTCATATCATCGCCGATGAACTGGCCAAACTCCCTCGGGTTGATTTCTCCCAAACCCTTAAAACGCGTAATCTCCGAACCTCGAATTGCTTTCATTGCCTTGTCCCTTTCACGCTCCGAATAACAATACCTTGTCTGCACCTTATTGCGCACTCGAAAAAGAGGAGTTTCCAGAATATACAAATGCCCGCCTATCACAAGTTCCTCAAAATAATTTAGAAAGAAAGTCAGAATCAGATTTCTGATATGGAAACCATCCGTATCGGCATCTGTTGCCAATACAATCCTTTGATAGCGAAGATTTTCGATGTCATTTTCAATGCCCAGAGCCATCATCAGGTTGAACAATTCCTCATTTTTGTATATGGCCGCCCTACTCTTGCCATAACTGTTCCACGGTTTCCCCCTGAGTGAATAAATGGCTTGATATCGGACATTCCGGCAACCAACCATCGAACCAGTGGCTGACTGGCCCTCGGTGATAAAAATCGTAGTCTTTTCGCCTCCTCTATCCCCCCGATGAATCTTGCAATCCTTTAACTTCGGGATATTGAGCGAAATTTTCTTCGCCGCTGCCTTAGCCTCCTTTCTAATCGCCGTCAATTCCTTTCTGAGTTTTTCATTGCTCAAAATCTTTTTTTCGATAACCCTGGCGGACTCGGGATTCTTATGAAGATAGTCAACCACCGCCGTCTTAACCTCAGTAATAATCCAGGGGCGAATCTCGGTATTCCCAAGCTTATTCTTAGTCTGACTCTCAAAAATCGGGTCTTTCACCTTTACGGCGATCGCTCCGATAAATCCCTCCCGCACATCCATTCCTGAGTAATTCTTCTTCGCAAAATCATTAATTCCCTTGAGTGTTCCCTCGCGGAAGGAACTCAAATGCGTCCCACCATCCGCCGTGAACTGACCGTTAACAAAAGGGAAGTGCATTTCCCCGTAAGCAGAAGTGTGTGTGAACGCAAATTCAAGCCTTTCCCCCACATGGTGGCAGGACGGATAAAGAATATCCTCGCCAATCTTCCTGCCGACCTCCTTTTCAAGCAGATCCTGCAAACCTCTTTTAGATTCGAACTTCGTTCCATTGAAGTAAAGCTTCAAATTTCTATTCAGATACGCATAGTTCCACATACGCCGTTCTATGTATTCATCAACAAAATCATAATCGTGAAAAATCTCTTCATCCGGCACAAACTCAACATAGGTGCCGTCTTCTTGTTCTTCGCAGGCGCCTCTTCTCTTCTTTACCAACCTGCCTCTTGAAAATCTAGCCTCACGAAAACTATTCTCACGATACGAACGAATAAGGAAGTGATTTGAGAGTGCATTAACCGCCTTGGTTCCCACCCCGTTCAAACCGACGGAGAAGACAAAAACATCATCATTATACTTGGCGCCCGTATTAATAACGCTCACGCAATCCACAAGTTTTCCATGCGGGATACCTCGTCCATAATCTCGACACTTAATCATTGCACCTTCACGCTTGAGCAGAATCTTTCTGCCAAAACCCATGATGAACTCGTCCACAGCGTTGTCAACCACTTCTTTGAGCATTACATACATACCATCTTCCGGATTTGTACCATCACCGAGTCTCCCAATATACATCCCAGATCTAAGTCGGATATGTTCCAGAGAACTAAGGGTTTGAATCTTGCTCTCATCATAGGTTTGCGTGGTTTTTGCCATGCAGTGATACTACCTCCTCCCATGCTAATCGTACAGTATCCACACCCAGCAAGGTTCAGCTCTGATGCGGAATACATCGATAGTCGGTCTTAGCCGGGTCAAGTTACAGGATAATCAATCTTGTTTATCGGATAATTTTGACACAGATTTGGTAGACTCTTTTGCAACAGGGCGCTATATCATAGAGCAGCCGAATAGGATAAGGACTCACGTGAATGACGCAGATAAGGTCCATTGTTGAGGAGATTGATGGGAGAAAAGTTTTCAAGACCAAGCTGGGATGAGTATTTAATGCAAGTTACCAGGGCGATATCGAACAGAGCTACCTGCGACAGGGGGCGCAGCGGATGTGTTATTGTGGGCGACAGACAGATACTTGCTTCGGGTTATGTGGGCGCGCCTCCTAGTCTGCCTCATTGCGATGAGGTTGGCCACCTGTTCAATTCCGTAATGCACAGCGATGGAGTTATGCGAGAACACTGTGTTCGTACGGTCCATGCAGAACAAAACGCAATATGTCAGGCCGCGAAAAGGGGGGTGGCCCTGAATGGCGCAACAATTTACTGCCGAATGACTCCCTGCCGCATCTGCGCGATGTTGATAATCAGCTGCGGTATCACCCGCGTAGTCTGCGAAAGAAAATATCATGCCGGAGTTGAATCGGAGGAACTTTTCAAGCAGGCTGGAATACAGCTTGAGTTCGTTTACGATGAGATTCAGGAATACTGAAGGTGGCATGCAGTTCCTGACCCCGCTCCCACCTTCCTCAAGATTTCATATCCTATCTTGTTCTATTGTGGGATTATTCAAAAAGCCTCAAGGCGGCAGGCAGCTAACTCGATGAGGAAAGTCGACTGCCGCGATTATCTGGCTATTTGTTCTTGTGTCGATTCTTTCTAAGTTTCTTCTTTCGTTTGTGCGTTGCAATCTTCTTTCGTTTACGCTTGCGTCCACAGGGCACTATCAATTCTCCTAGTTCTGCCTTGATTCTGAGTACGGATTATCCCTATCGGAGTTCACTTGGTCAAGTGAGGCAAGCTTCTAAGGCAGGGGCGCAAAGAAAGCGGCGAAGAGTTTCCATCAGGCGAGGTGGGCAGTCACCGTTTCCGTGGAGCTCGAACCAGATGACTTTGGGGATTGAAGCAAAAAAGGTGTTCTGGCGCTTGGCGTAGCGACGGGTGTTGCGGGCGATTAGTTTCTTTGCATCTTTCGACTCTAAGATGCTTCCGTTCGGACCGAACCACTCACGATAACCAATGCCTTTCATGCCCGGATTTTCGGAGTGAGCACCATCTTTTATCAACCGTCTGATTTCATTCTCAAGCCCGGTTCGAAGCATCTCATCTACACGCGAATCAATAAATCGGCAAAGTTCGCTCCGATCTCGACGGAGGCCAATAAGAAGAATTTGATAATCATCGCGAGTTGTGTTGGAACTGACAAAAGATGAAAGCGGCCTGCCGCTCTGCTCATAAACTTCGAGGGCACGAAGCAAGCGATAACGATCTCCCACCTCGATTCGACTGGCGCTTATCGGGTCCAGGCGATGAAGCTCATTGCGAACGGTTTGATTACTCTTATCTTTCCAGCGTTTGATTATTTGTCTTCGTAAACCGATATCCGTGGGTGGTGTTTTTGGCATTCCCAAGAGCCAGGATTTTAGATAATAAGCGCAACCGCCAGTGATTAACGGCAATTTTCCCCTTTCGAGAATGTCGCTAACTATTCTGTCGCTCCGCTTGCAGAAGTCGCCCACGCTAAATGGAGTTGTGTAGTCGCAAATATCTATCAGGTGATGTGGTATCCGGGCGAGCAGTCGAGCCGGCGGTTTTGCTGTTCCTATATCCAATTGCCTGTAAATCTGGAGGGCGTCGGCGCTGATTAATTCCACACTCAAGTTAAACCGCTCGGCGAACAATTGCTCTATTAGTCTTGTCTTGCCTACGCCAGTGGCCCCGAAAATGACAAGCACCTTCGGTTTATCAGCCCTTCTTAATGCTATATTGCACCTCGCCGGTAACTATTTCCCGGATCGCCAGGGAAACAATCTTTCCACCAGCTTCTTCAAGAGCCTCCGAGCCGGTCATGCTAATCTGTTTTGCGCGGTGGATTGCGGCATTCGTAAGTTCGTACATATTCTTATCGGTGGAAATAAGAATCCCCAAGGGAATGTTAGATTCAATCTCTGCTGGTGCTATCTCGTCTTTCACGGCGTTATCTTAAGTTAGAAGTTGTGGGTAGTCTATATCCATCTTGAAGATTTCGCGGGAAAAAAGCGCAAAATTCAAGTTTACCGGCAGATTGCATCTTTCATTTTTCTTTCTTCGTAAAGAATCTGCCACTTTCACTACTCCTCAGATTCGGGAGAGCATATGATACTGCCATGGAGATAGCTGGTAAGATAGCCTTGGTAACTGGTGCCGGGAGGCGACTTGGAAGAAGTATAGCACTGAGTTTGGCAGATTGTGGTGCGAACGTTGTGCTGCACTACAGGGACTCGCGGGAACAGGCCATGATGGTGCGCAAAGACATCTTTGCCAGGGGTTCTCACTCCTGGCTCAGCGGACATGATTTTACCGAAGTGGAAACAACCGAAGCCTGGTTTACCGATATCGAGAAGAAAACCGGAGGCATAGATATTTTAATCAATTCCGCCTCCGAGTATTTAAGAACAGGCTATGAATCGATGAGTGTCAAGGATTTAGGCCGTTCAATGAGTATTCACGTTCAATCGCCCCTGATAATGATTCGTGCAATGAACCGCAGGCTGAAGCAAGTCAAGCAAAGAGGCGCGGTAGTAAACATTTTGGATTCGAGGATTGCAGACCCGCAACACGCAGCCTATCATTTTGGGAAAACTGCTTTGCACGCGCTGACACTGGATTTGGCTGTGGAAATGGCGCAAACTCTTCGCATAAATGCTGTTGCGCCCGGAAACATCCTTCCGCCAAATTCAGAAGAAAATTTCGAGCGAGCAGACCCACCTCTTAATTCCAGTACAGCCTCAACTGCTGCAAGGGCCGCGGGGGCTTCTAATCCGCTCGGCATACGGGGTGATTCCAAAGATATCTCAGATGCCATAATTTATCTACTCCGGGCGGATTTTGTTACTGGGGTGGTACTCCATGTGGACGGTGGACTTCATCTTGGGTCTTATGCATGCAGGAAATTGATATAAGCGCCCCTTCATATTCTTTCGCATACTGTCTGTAATCATAATGAATCAACACAGGAGACGCGGAAAGCCTATCCCCGCTGTGGGTCTTCTGCGGCATTTTGGTTAGCATCCACAAGGAAATCTCCTGGGTGACATATTCCCTATTCCAGTCGCCAGAGTGAGACGCTTGTCGTTTTTCAGATAACCTGCTGTCAAGTCTTTAACCTCATCTTTTTCAGTCAGAACGTCCATTCGGCAAAATGAGCCAAGGGAAGAGTTTTTCTCAGCCGGATGGGCGTGTTGAAGAGTTTCTCATCCTGCACGCCATCTAAATGCCGTCATTGCTGGCAAATAGATCCAGAGATATTGCGGCGCATGTGTTCACGCGCGCGCCCCATCCACGTAGTACGATTTACGAGTGCCCAATAACTCATCTTCGCTTTCGGCCTGCGTTGGAAAGCCGTTATAATGAGAAGCACCACCTGTTTCCGAAGCATCATAATGCCCTTCCCAGTTTGTCCAGCGGAAACTCACCGAACGGGTTCTCTCTCTCGAACGCGCATATAATCTCGTCCTGCCTGCGATGCGTCAGCTATGGCGGGTGGGGCGAGTTCATGCGGCCAGCCGTGCCGTAATGATAACTCCGAGATAGATTTTATCTGCCGCAATGAAACATCTCCCTGCGAGGGTGATATCCCGCGAATAGTAAAAATCTCTTGGCCGCCGGGGATTAACTTGCCACCGCAAAATAATGATTACCTGAAGATGATATTGCGACGATTACTCATTTAGGCAGGCTGAAAAGGCCTGAAGCGACGATCACCTCATTTAAAAAGGGAGGGATGAATCACTTGATGCCATATTTAGAGACAGGGAGGTAGCCTCGTTATCGCGCCGCTATCTGAAACACCTTGTATTCTGTCTTCCGGATCCGGTCTTCATCCGCCACATAGACATTGCCGAATGAGCCCGCGGTCAAGCCTCCGAGGCTGTTAAACTGTGCCGCTGTGCCGGATAAATCGCTACTTCGATCAGTTCAGACAGCTGCTCCTGAAGTTCAAAAGGAAGTTTGTATGCCAATTATAAGATATCTTCAGAAAGGAAAATTTGAAGCCTTGAGATCCCCGATAATGGTGCAAAAAGGGCATGCACATGAACTATGAACGAAGCGATAAAATCTATATTAGAAACCTAGTAATTCCAACAATAATCGGGGTTCACGCACAAGAACGCAAAAAACCACGTGATATAATCCTGAATCTCATTCTTCATACCGCAACTGCCGAAGCAGCTGAAGCGGACGATATTGAACTGGCGGTAGACTACGAGGCCCTCTGCACCAAACTCGTGGAGTATGTCCGCGCTTCCTCCTTTGCACTCATTGAATCGCTTGCAAATGCACTCGCCAATCTGCTTCTGGATACAAAAAAAATTATTGCATGCAAAGTTGTGCTCGACAAGCCTGGCGCTTTGAATTCTTGCGAAAGTGTGGCGGTGGAAATCTTCAGGAAATCCAGATTCTCGCCCTAGCTTCCATCACAAGCGCCCGCATCCATTATAGCGGTTTGCCTCGCTTCAATCTGGAATAGCACAACTTCAAATATGAGTAAATGAGCGCAGAATCGGAGTTGAAGCCGGACTTGACGGGATCGTCTGGGCAACCTAGTGTTAGAATCTATGGTTCGAAACTCAGTTTCGTCGCTGCTCGCCGGCCCCGACGACGGACGCTATGCTATTGTGGTAGGGTGGATACGCACAAAACGGCAGAGTAAGAACACTATCTTTTTCGAAGTCAACGACGGCTCCTGTCTAGCCAACCTGCAGATTGTTGTCGATAAGAGCGGCGACGTTATAGACGGAAAACAGAGCCAGCACTTGCTAAACGGCGCAAGTATCATAGCAGAAGGCCAAATACTTCCATCAGAAGGCAAGGAACAGGAAATTGAGCTAATCGCCAGGAAGATGCGCCTGATTGGTGAAGTGTCACCGAGCTATCCATTGCAAAAAAAACGTCATTCATTTGAATTTCTTCGCGATAATGCACACCTGCGTCCAAGAACAAATACCTTTGGAGCCATAACTCGTGTTCGCAATGCTCTTTCAGTCGCTATCCATGGTTTTTTTCAAAAACGTGAATTTCTTTGGATTCAAACTCCGATTATCACAGGCAATGATGCCGAAGGCGCCGGCAACTTGTTTCAAGTAAGCACATTGGATTATTCTTCACCCCCCCGAAACGATTCCGGCAGCGTAGACTACCAGAAGGATTTCTTTGGCAAGAAAACTTATCTCACCGTTAGCGGTCAGCTGCAACTGGAAAATTTCGCATGCTCCATGGGCAAAGTTTATACTTTCGGGCCAACCTTCCGAGCAGAAAATTCCAACACCTCACGGCACCTCTCTGAGTTCTGGATGATTGAACCGGAAATGGCATTCTGTGAATTAGAAGAGAATAGAGAACTCGCCGAGAGCTTGATTAAAGAACTTCTAAGTCAAGTACTTGAGCGGTGTCCCGATGAGATGGAACTGTTTGACAGATGGGTTTCCAAAGGCACAATTGACAATTTGAAGCAAGTGATTGATAAGCCATTTATCCATCTTACATATAGTGAAGCTATTCGAGAGCTGAAAAAAGCGCCGATTGACTGGGAATACCCGCCAGCCTGGGGACTGGATTTGCAAGCCGAACACGAACGCTATCTCTGTGAGGAACTTATCAAGGGACCGCTGACACTCACTGACTACCCCAAAGAGATAAAAGCCTTCTATATGAAACAAAATGACGATGGTGATACAGTTAGGGCGATGGACATACTGGTTCCACGTCTGGGAGAGATAATAGGGGGAAGTCAGAGAGAAGATGATTTTGTGAAGCTAAGGGACAGGATGAAACAAATGGGAATGGATATGAGTGAATATAGCTGGTATCTTGATTTGCGTCGTTATGGCTCGGTTCCACACAGCGGGTTTGGGTTGGGTTTTGAACGCTTGGTTCAGTATATTACGGGGATGCAAAATATCAGGGATGTAGTCCCATTTCCTCGCAGCCCCAAAGCTATCGCCTTCTAATTATCATATCTTACTCATTGGCTTTCGAGCACCGCAACGGAGCTCCGGAGAACCGCATGATGAGGATAGAAGTCTCGAAAATGGAAACACATAACGCAATGCCTTCCCTTGAACGGGAACGAGGAAAACGACAAAAGCTCCCTGGGTTGAATTGATTACCAAATTCATTCTATTCTTTTTGGAAGAATGGAAGCCACTCTGATAATCATGGCGGCCGGAATAGGCAGCCGCTATGGCGGGACAAAACAGATAGACCCTGTAGGCCCAAATGGTGAGATTATCCTTGATTACTCGGTTTATGATGCTATTCAGGCCGGTTTTCACAGGGTGGTTCTGATTATTCGAAAAGACATTGATGCTGAATTTCGCAGGGATATCGTATCGAGATTCCAGGACAAAATTCGTGTAGATTACGTTTATCAGGAACTTCAGGACATTCCTCAGGGATTCTTGGTTCCACCGGATAGAAAAAAACCCTGGGGCACCGGGCATGCAATTCTATCCTGTGCAAAACTTGTTCGAGGCCCGTTTGTAGTGATTAACGCGGATGACTTCTACGGCCCACAGGCATTCAAGGAGGGTTTGCGGGGATTGTACAAGCTAGACCCATCCAAGCCTTCAGGTTTCCTTGTTGTATACAGACTAGCCAATACACTGAGCTCCCATGGATATGTTACCCGCGGCGTTTGTGAATCCAAATCAGGAAATCTCAGTCGCATAACAGAAAGATTCAAAATCGGAAGGAATAAGACAGGACAAATCGAGTATATTGAAGGTGATGTCGGCCATGAAATTGGCCCCGACGAGTTAGTATCAATGAATTTTTGGGGATTCTCGCCAGCATTGTTGCCGATGCTTGAGTCCAGATTTGCCAGCTTCCTGGGAAAACACAAAAATATGACAAAAAGCGAATTCCTCATTCCCGCCGAAATCGACGCACTTAGAAAGGCAAATCAGATAACGATAAAGGTGCTGCCAACCGATTCCATGTGGTTCGGAGTAACCTATCCGGAAGACAAAGCGCTTGTAAAAGCATCCCTTGCCTCGCTTGTTCAAGAAGGCAAGTATAAATCGCCGCTATGGTGAAATTCGTTTGCGATCTCTCGGAAACAATGTGGCCTCCTTGACATTCGCCAAACTCAAAATCTTCTGGGTAATGCGTTCCAAACCGATAGCGAAACCACCATGTGGCGGACAGCCGTACCTGAATATATCAACATAGGAACCAAGCTCGGATTCCACCATCCCGAACTTTGGCAGCGCCTCTTTCAGCATCGAATAGTCATTTATGCGTCGCCCGCCGGTAGTAATCTCCAAGCCGCGAAATAGCAAGTCGAAACTCATTGTTTTCTGCCCAATGGGATAGGTGTAAAAGGGACGCTTGCGTCGTGGGAATTCGTTTATGAAAATCATAGGTATACCCATCTCCCTATCCGCCCAATCACAGAGAATTCTTTCAGCCTCTGGGTTTATATCGATGACTCTTGTGCCGCTTCCCTTTTTAACTATACCTTTTGCTTCCTCGTAGGTGATTATTGGAATTTTTGCACACGAATCTGGATTAGGCAGTGTGGCATTCCAGGCACTAAGGTCTGATTGGTTTTCCCTGGCTATGACTTCGAAGAGATAGGCCATGAAGTCGCGTTCTATTTCCATTAAAGGCTTTTCAGAGTCGATAAAGCCCATTTCGACATCAAGGGAAACATACTCATTTATGTGTCTAGGTGTTTCATGCTTCTCGGCGCGATAAGCATGGCCAATTTCGAAAACTCTCTCCAAACCACTTGCAACCATGGTTTGTTTGTATAACTGTGGAGACTGCGCCAGATAGGCAGTTCTGCCAAAATAGTCCATAGAAAAAAGATTTGTGCCACCCTCGGAACCGCCGCCAATGATCTTGCTCGACTTTATTTCCGTGAAATCCTCGCCACGGAAGAAGTCGCCAAAGGCTCTTATGCAAGTAGCCTGAACTCGAAAGATAGAGAGTAACTTGGGATTGCGAACACTGATCATCCTGTTATCCAGTATGGTTTCCAATCCCAGAACCTCCGGATCCTGATTCACGGCAATTGGAAGATTTTGCTCGGCTTCCGAAAGCACCTCGTATTCCTGTAAAAGAATTTCACGGCCTCCCGGGGCCTTTGCATTGTCGCTTAGTTTCCCGCGTGCACGGATAACTGATTCAAGATTCAGGTTGAACTCGGAATCTCTAACTAGTTGGATGAAACCGGAACGATCGCGGAGTATAATGAATACGATGCCTCCCAGATTGCGCACCCGATGAACCCATCCGGCCACCTCCACGGTAATTCCACTCCTTTTCAGAGCTTCGGCACAGAGAATTCTTTCCATGATTATTCATTCCTCAGATTAGATTGTTTCTGGCGCATATTAGCACAACCATCAACTTGGGGAACAGCCAAAGAGGGGCCTAACCTATCCGTTCGTCAAGAATCTTCTTTGCAAGCTCTGGTGCAGCCTTCCCATTGGAGACGCGCATAATCTCACCCATCAACCAGCTCTTCTGTTTCGAATCTCCTCCGCTGATGATTTCAATTACATCCGGATTCTGACTTACTACCTGATCTACTATCTTGCCAAGTTCATTCGGATCGCTGATTTGAAACCAGCCTTTTTTTTCAACAATCGATTCAGGATCGGCATCTTCTGAAAAAATATCTTTTAACACATTTTTGGCAATTTTCCCGCTGATACGTCCCTGATCGACTAAAGTCAGCAGGGAAGAAAATCTAGAAGCGTTTAACGGTGTATCCGCAAGAGTTCGCTTGTCTCGATTCAGCAGTTTCCTGACATCTGAGGAAAGCCAGGCGGCAACATTGCGTGCCGAAGCGCCAGATTTTACGGTGTCCTCAAATAAGGTGACCATGGCAATATCATTGTGAATAAACTCGGCCTGCTCAACTTTCAAGTCATATTCACTTTGGAGTCGTCGTTTCTTCGCCAGGGGTAATTCCACCAATTGATTCTCAATTCTTTTAAGGAATGCGGCATTGCTTACAAAGCTGGGCATATCCGGCTCTGGGAAATAACGGTAATCATCAGGAGTTTCCTTGCGCCTCATTGGCAAAGTTATATCGCGATTCTCATTCCAAAGCCGAGTTTCTTGAACTATTTCTCCACCGGAATTGAACAGCTTTGATTGGCGCTCTATTTCATAGCCTAGCGCAAGCCGAACAAAACGGGGAGAGTTCATGTTTTTAAGTTCAACCTTAGTTCCCAAACCTCTTCCAGGCAGATTGATGGAAATATTGGCATCGCACTTCATCGAGCCCTCCTCCATGTTCCCATCGCTCACTTTCAGATAGCGAACAAGACGCTGGAAGTCTCTTAAAAACAATTCGGCTTCCTCGCCTCTGGATAAATCTGGCTCAGTTACTATTTCAAGTAGGGGATAACCAGCGCGGTTATAATCAAGCAAAGTTGCATCGTTGGCGTGAATCATTTTTCCGGCGTCTTCTTCGAGGTGTACGTTGTGAATTCGAATTCTTTTGACTCCGAGATCATTAAAATCAACCTCAATTGTCCCGTCAATGCCCACAGGATGATTGTGCTGAGATATCTGATAGTTTTTGGGCATATCCGGATAGAAGTAGTTCTTTCTTGCAAAAGAGATGCGATTCGACAAACGGCATCCAAGAGCTCTTGCTACAAGATAGCCATGTTCAATCGCACGCTCGTTGAGCAGCGGCAATGTCCCCGGATATCCGAGGCAGATTGGACAGATATTTGTATTCGGCTCATCGCCATAGTGTGCGGAACAAGGACAGAACATTTTCGACTCTGTTTTCAGGTGAATATGGATTTCAAGTCCAATGAAAATCTTCAGAGATGAATTCACCGCATCCTCTCTATTTCCAATGCACCGGGAGGAAACTGCACCGGAAATACTTCCGAGAAACCCCGGGCTATATCGAAGAGACTTTTTTCTCCGAATGCGGGCGCCACAAACTGTACGCCCGTTGGAAGGCCTCGATTTATCCCAATGGGTACCGAAAGAGCCGGCAGTCCCGCCAGGTTTGCAAGACAAGTGAAGATATCGGAAAGTCTCTGCTTATAGTTATCCATTTCCGAATCAGCTCTGAGAAAGGCTTGAGTAGGGAAAACAGGCATTAGCAGGAGAGGATAGTTTCTTAGGAGAACTCCCAATTCCTTCCTAATCAAGGTTCTCACCCTCTGCGCTTTGATGTAATACTGATCTTTGAACCCAGAGCGAAGAACATAAGTTCCAAGCAGGATTCGCAGCTTAACCTCGTCGCCAAACCCCCTGCTCCGTGCTTCTTTGATTAGATTTATCGGATTCTGAGAATATCCCGATCCACTGCCATAGCGAATTCCATCAAATCTTGCAAGATTCGCGCTGGCCTCGGCGTTAGCTATGGTATAATAGGAGGGAATAACAAATTTCAATGTCACTAAATTGACTTTCTCAACCACATATCCCCTTTCTCGCAGGGTCTGTGCTGCCTGTGTGTATGCTTCAGCCACGGGAGTTTCAAGCATACCAGGGTCGATATCGAGCATGGCGATTTTTTTCACCTCGGAACCTGAAATATTGGTGCTGAACGAACTCTGATCGAACTCGTCTTCCGCATGCATCGTCTCGAATGCCGTCTCCAATAGACGGATATCCACGGCAAAAAGACCAATTACCTCCAGTGAAGAAGCATATGCGGTTAGGCCATAGCGCGAAATTGAGCCGTATGTCGGCTTGAAACCATAAATACCACAAAAATTTGCCGGCTGCCTGACCGAGCCCCCGGTATCACTGCCGACAGCAAGAGGTACTAGGCCGGCGGCAACAGCCGCGGCGCTTCCTCCGCTGGAACCGCCAGGGACACGCTGTAGATCCCAGGGATTAGAGGTTCTGCCAAGCGCGGAATGCTCATTAGAGGAACCCATACCGAATTCATCCATATTGGTTTTGCCAACAACCAAAGCGCCGGCATTTTCAAGCCGGCGAATCGCGGTCGCAGTATAAGGAGCAACGAAATTTTCGAGTATGCGTGAACCACACGTGAGCTTCCTTCCCCTAACCGCAATATTGTCCTTGACAGCCACGGGCACGCCTCCTAGAGGTTTTCGACCCAGTGCAGTCCAGTCGTGTTCCTCCAGTTTAAAACTTAGGAAACTACCAATCTTCTTATCAATCTCCCTAACTCTTTGAACATACTTATCTCGAATGTGAGGCTTATTGAGCGCAGAAAACCAGAGTTGCTTTACCGGGGGCATCAAAACCTCTCTATAAAACGTTGGGAATTAAGAAGAACCGATCGTCTAGCTCATTTGAGGCATCAAGAAGTGTATCGACATCTTTGAAAGGCTTCACCTCGTCTTTCCGTACCCTGTTTTTCACTACTGAAGCGTGGGTGGTAGGCTCCAGATTGTCGACAACCGCCGAAGACATGCTCAAGTACAACTTCCGCATCTGTTCTGCCTGTTTGACAAGCCGCTTCTTTTCGCCTTCGCTAAGTTTTAATGCGGCAAGCTCCGCAGTCACCGCCCACTCATCTTGTTCCATGGCATTTTATACCTGTCACTCAGAGAGCCTGTCAACAAGAGTTGACTCTTCATCGACCATCGATTGCTTTCACGCGACAATGTGGCTGAAAGGAGTAATGCTCTAATTCTTCATCAGCCAGCGATTAATCTCCTGCGCTGCCAATCTGCCGTGATTTAAGGCCCGCACAACCAACGATGCGCCAACATCAGCATCACCAGCGGCAAAAAGACCTTCAATACTTGTATGATAGTTATCAGTCCTTATATTGCCGCGTTCATCAAACTCGATAGCCTGATCAATCAGGGCTCGACTATGTTCAACATGCACAAATCCCATTGCCAGAAGCACAAGGTCTATATCCAAACTGAAATCACTCCCCGGAATCGCCCTGATACCTGGTCTTGCACCCTTAACTCCCGGCATCCATTCAATACGTCGAAAATTGCCCCTGTTCACCGCATTGTTTCTTCCCTCAAACGAGAGAGTCTCAATATTCCACTCGCGTTCACAGCCTTCCTTATGGCTTGAAGTAGTGCGCAGTATATTGGGCCAGTTCGGCCAAGAGGGATTCCAAGACTCGTTCCAAACCATCGGCTTGGGCATTATCTCATACTGGTAAACCTTTTTTGCGCCCTGTCGTCTGGCGGTACCTATACAGTCTGAACCCGTATCTCCACCGCCAATCACAAGAACTGTTTTGTCCTCAGCCTCGATACCGCCTTCCATCTCCCCACTTGCCCTGCGATTAGACTGGCTAAGGAAGTTCATGGCATAATGGATACCCCCAAGTTTTCTGCCAGGAACTGGAAGCTCGCGCGGCTGACTGGCACCAATTGCAAAGAGAATCGCATCATTTTTGTTCCGGAGGTAGCGAATGGAAATATCGTCGCCTATATGCACACCGGTTTCGAAAACAACTCCTTCGGCAAGTAACTGTGCTATGCGTCTGTCAATCACTCTCTTATCCAATTTGAAATCTGGAATTCCATAACGCAGAAGTCCGCCAATCTTCCGATTCTTTTCGAATAAGGATACTCTGTGTCCGGCTCTTCTCAGTTGCTGCGCCGCGGCTAGGCCCGCGGGTCCCGAACCAATCACCGCAACGGTTTTTCCAGACTCAATTCTGGGGGGTCTCGGCATTACCCAGCCCTCATCAAAGGCCTTTTCGATTATAGCTCGCTCATTTTGCTTGATGGTGACCGGCGCATCATTGATCGAGAGAGTGCATGATGTTTCACAGGGCGCCGGGCAAACACGGCCCGTAAACTCGGGAAAATTGTTAGTGATTTCCAGGCGTTCGAATGCCTCCTTCCATTGCCCGCGCCATATCGCATCGTTCCACTCCGGAATCAAATTTACAATCGGGCAACCGATGCTGTGGCAAAAGGGAGTGCCGCATTCCATGCATCTGCCGCCCTGCTCTACCAGTTCCTCGACAGTTTTGTCGATGGTAACTTCATTATAGTCGGTCAGTCTTATATCAACATCACGATATCTAAGTTCGCTTCTACCTGTTTCCAAAAAACCGTTAGTTTTCCCCATCAGATAAAAATCTCCTCAGTAATCGTTACGCTCTCTGTATTCTGAGTTTCCTGTTCCCGAATTAGCTCTAAGGCTCTCCGATACTCCAGAGGCATAACTCTGACAAAACTTGGAAGACTTTCATCCCAAGAGGCCAGTATCCTTGTTCCTACCAGGCTGTCCGTGTAAAACACATGTCTCTCTATGAGTGTGCGCAGCTTATTGATATCCTCATCTGAGACTATAGGCTCCACATCCACCATTTCAAGATTGCACCTGGTATCAAACAGATGATTCTCATCGTAGACATAGACAATTCCACCAGACATACCGGCGGCAAAATTTACACCAGTAGGACCAAGAACAACCACAACCCCTCCTGTCATATACTCACAACCGTGGTTGCCAACACCCTCAACAACCGCCGTAGCCCCAGAATTCCGAACACAAAATCTCTCGCCGGCGGTCCCGTTGATAAACGCCTCGCCGCCGGTGGCCCCAAAGAGACACACGTTCCCTGCGATAATATTTCTAAACCCAGAAAAGGTAGACCCATGTGACGGCATAAGTATCAGTCTGCCGCCAGAGAGACCCTTGCCAAAATAGTCGTTCGATTCGCCAATCAAATGGAAACTGATGCCCTTGGTTAGAAAGGCACCGAAACTCTGCCCGGCAGAACCTTCGAATTTCATGCGAATAGTGTCTTCCGGAAGTCCCTGGGATCCGTATTTTTTCGTAACCCAATAGCTAAGTGTGGCTCCGACAGTTCGATTGGAATTGCGTATCTTCCTTGTCATGGTGACTTTGGTTTGATGGTCAATGGCGGGCCGGCTCGCCTTCACCAGTTCAGAACCCAAAGAAAGACTCATATCCAACTCTTGACTCATAGTACAACGAAGTGGCTCGCCATCCACCTGCTCCGGTGGCATAAGTACTTTTGAAAAATCCAAGCCTCTTGCCCGATAGAATTCCACAGCTTCGTCAACCATTAACATGTCCACCCGGCCAATCATGTCATCAAGCCTTCGAAATCCCAGATCGGCCATGATAAGCCGGAGCTCTTCGGCCAAAAAAAGCATAAAATTTGCCAGATGCTCCGGTTTACCCTGAAACTTATTCCTCAATACTGAATTTTGCGTAGTGATTCCCACCGGGCAGGTATTTGTGTGGCAGGCCCTCATCATCACACATCCCAACGAAACAAGGGAGGCCGTCCCGAAACCATATTCCTCCGCGCCAAGTAAGGCCGCTATGGCAATATCCCGTCCGGTTTTGAGCTGGCCGTCGGTTTGCACTCTTATGCGACTTCGAAGTTTATTCATTACAAGAACCTGCTGGGTTTCTGCCAGGCCAATTTCCCACCAAGTACCGGCATACTTTATCGAACTAAGCGGAGAAGCGCCGGTTCCTCCGTCACAACCCGAGATAAGAACCATGTCGGCCTTCCCCTTAGCAACACCCGCCGCGATGGTGCCCACGCCCACCTCAGAAACGAGCTTAACAGAAACCCGGGCATTGGGATTCGCATTCTTCAGGTCAAATATTAATTGGGAAAGGTCTTCAATAGAATAAATATCGTGATGCGGCGGCGGGCTAATCAACATAACTCCCGGGGTGGTGATCCTAACTCTGGCGATTTGCTGGTTCACCTTGTGTCCAGGAAGCTGACCACCTTCTCCCGGTTTTGCACCCTGAGCCATTTTTATTTGCAGTTCCTCGCAGTTGGCAAGATATGCGGCATTCACCCCAAATCTCCCCGAAGCCACTTGCTTCGTATGGCTCATTCGATCTAAGCCATCGGGGCCTGCAACATATCTCCGTTCATCTTCCCCACCCTCTCCGGAATTGCTCCGAGCGCCCAGAAGATTCATGGCCATTGCAATCGTTTCGTGAGTTTCTAGACTTATCGATCCATATGACATAGCTCCGGTGGTAAAATTCTTTACTATCGACTCAGCGGATTCAACGTCGCTCAATCTTATTCGTGTTCCCTTCTTGAACTTAAAAAGCCCCCGAAGCGTGTTAAGACCACGCGCCCTGGAATTTACAATTTCAGAGAATCTTCTAAATGTATTGAAATCACTATTACGAACAGCCTCATGCAAGGTTACAACCGCTTCCGCGTCGAAGAGATGGCGATCGGTATTCACTCTTGTTGAATACTTACCGCCGGCAGGTAGACGATAATTGTAAACATCATCCGGCGCCCAGGACTGGCTGTGTCTCAACTGGGCATCCCGTTCTATATCCAGCAGTGAGAGTCCGCCTATGCGGCTGTAAGTGCCCGTAAAATACTTCTCTACAAGCTCTTCAGAGAGTCCAACGGCCTCAAAAATTTGTGCGCCTCTGTAACTTCGCAGTGTGGAAATTCCCATTTTCGACATCACTTTGAGCAAGCCTTTTTTAATCGCGGTTATGTAGTTTTCCATCGCGTGCTGTAAAGAAAGGTTTTTGGGAAGATAGCCCATATCGCGAATTTCGCTTAGCGACTCAAAAACTAGGTAGGGATTAATCCCGCTGCAACCATAGCCAATGAGGGTTGCGAAATGATGTACCTCCCGCACTTCGCCGGATTCCAGCAGAAGTCCCGCCAGATGTCGTTTGCCCCCGCGAATCAAGTAGTGATGAATCGCGGAAACGGCCAGCAAAGCGGGTATAGCCATATTTGTCTCATCCAGATTCCGATCGGACAGGATGACAAGCGAAGCTCCTCCATCAATTTCTTTCTCCACAGACGTGCATAACTTGGCAAGCGCTTTTTCCATTCTCCCAGCGGAGCCCTTAGAGGGAAAAAGCAGGCTGACCGTCCGAACTCTGAAATTCTCGAGCTCAACCTCCCTAAGATATCTGATGTCATCGTTGGTAAGCACTGGATGGGCTAATTTGAGCTGCCTACAGTGTTGAGGAGTTTCTGCTAGCAGATTGCGCTCCCACCCAATGAAGCTCATCAACGACATAACAAGATTCTCCCTGTAGGGATCGATTGGCGGATTGGTTACCTGGGCGAAATGCTGGCGAAAAAAATCGTAGAGCAATACGGGTGTTTGAGACAGCACCGGAGGGGGACTGTCGTTGCCCATCGAACCTACGGGTTCCTGTCCGTTAACGGCCATAGGTACAATTATTCTCTGGATATCCTCATAGGAATAACCAAAGGCTCTCAATGTGTGCTGCAGGCTTTCAGGATTGTATTTTGTATCTCTGGGAGTCTCCAACAAGCCGGCTAGTTCGATTTTTTCTTCGCTCAACCATCGGCGATATGGGCTTCTACGACTGATACGGCTCTTCACCTCGTTATCATGGACTATGCGGCTTGCCATAGTGTCCACAACAAAGATTTTCCCCGGGGCTAGACGACCCTTTTTCAATACATTGGCCGGCTCCACGTCGATAACCCCGGTTTCGGAAGCCATAATTACCATGCCGTCCTTGGTTACTGTGTATCGACCAGGCCTTAATCCATTGCGATCCAGAGTTGCGCCGATACGAGTTCCATTGGTAAAAGCTATTGCTGCAGGTCCGTCCCAGGGCTCCATTATGGCCGCATGATATTCATAGAACGCCCGCTTATCCTCGGACATATGGTATTTGCTTCCGAAGGCCTCGGGAATCATCATCATCATGGAATGCTCCATTGTCCTACCTGATTGGGTAAGAAGTTCGAATACGTTGTCAAATATCTCCGAATCGCTGGACTCCGGGTTTGCAATCGGAAACAATTCCTGCAACTCGTCGCCGAAGAATTCCGATGATAAGCTGGTTTCTCTGGCATACATTGTGTTCAAGTTTCGCCTCAAAGTGTTGATTTCACCATTATGGGCGATATACCTAAACGGTTGTGCCAGAGGCCAGGATGGAAAGGTGTTTGTACTATACCGTTGATGAACCATGGCCAAGGCGCTCACCACATCCTCATTTTGCAGATCGAGATAGAAGGTTAGAAACTGTGATCCTACAAACATCCCCTTATACACTATTGTTTTTGAGGAAAGAGAGCAGAGATAGTACTGCTCGGTTTCATAGCCCATGCCCAAACCGGCATTCGTCAGACGTTTTCTTAGTACGTAAAGAGATCGTTCAAGTGAGTCTCCCACCAGGTTTTTCTTCTTCACGAAAAACTGATTAATGTATGGCATCGATTTCCGTGAAAGCTCGCCAAGACAGCCAGGGTTCGTGGGAACCTCTCTCCAACCCAGGAACTCCCAACCTTTATCGAGGCATACCGACTCGGTTACTTCAACGGCTTTATGGCGTTCCTTTTCATCTCGAGGAAGAAAAATCATTCCAACTCCATATTCACCTTCCGAAGGTAGTTCGAAAGAGGTAGCCGCCTGTAAAAACTTATGGGGTGTCTGGAGTAGCATTCCGGCCCCATCTCCAGTTTTCAAATCAGCGCTCACAGCTCCACGATGACTCAAATTGCAGAGTATCTGTACACCCTTCTCTACAATATCATGACTTCTCAGACCGTTTATCCGAACGATAAACCCAACACCACAGGCATCGTGTTCCTGTGTGGAACAATAAAGACCGCGAGTTCTTATCAATTACTATCTCCTTGAAATACTGAATTAGCGGCGGCACTCGCAGATTGCGGCAAGTAATTGCCATAAATACTAAAAGGACGTAGGATGAATGTCAAGAAAGCTGAGGTATATTATTTTCCACTTAGCCAATCGATAAGTACAAGAACTAATTGATGGCCGATTAGTTACAATGGGCGAAAGTCGCTTTCATACCTACTCTGAAAACCCCGGAGTCATGTGCGCATCATATCCACTGCCGCGGCAATGAAATCTCGAAACAAGTAGCCAGTCTGCAGAGGGGTGGAGCTGAATTCCGGATGGAATTGAATACCGACGGCCCAGGGATGATTGGGCCACTCCGCAGATTCAATCAGCTGTCCATCTGGTGTAAAGGCGGAAAAAATCAGTCCCGATTTCTCAAGCACCGTCCTGTATCTGTTATTTACCTCGTAGCGGTGGCGATGGCGTTCAAAGATGCTCTTCTTACCGTAGGCGGCATATATCCGGCTACCCTCAACAGTCACTGATTCACCCCTGCCCAGGCGCATAGTCCCGCCATACTGTGTGATATCAACCTGATCTTCCAACAATACAATTACATTGTGAGGGCTATTCGGTTCGAACTCTCCACTGTCGGCATCTTTCAAACCAGCCACATTGCGAGCCCACTCGATTACCTGAATCTGCATCCCCAGGCAGATACCCAGAAAAGGAATCCGCTGTTCTCGCGCCAAACGAGCGCTATCTATCATGCCGGATATACCTCTCTGGCCGAATCCTCCAGGTATAATAAGGCCATTTACTCCGGCAAGTGCTTTCTCTGTTTCCTCTGGCGAAGTCAAGTTCTCTGAATCAATTTTCCTAATCTTGATTCTGACGGCATTGAATATAGCCCCATGAATCAATGATTCATCAATCGATTTATAGGAGTCTTCCAAGTCGATGTACTTGCCAACCATGGCAATTTCCACGGTTTCCTTAGCATTCTTCCAAGTGTCGGAAACTCTCTGCCAATTGCCAAAAGTATCCTTGCTGCAATCTAATGAAAGCCGTTCACATACTATCTTATCCAGTCCCTGAGCCCTATATATAATCGGGATATCATAAATTATTGTGCTTACATCATGAGCAGAGAAGACACATTCGTAATCGACATTGGTGAAGCTGGCAATTTTATGCTTCATGTCATCGCTCATCTCAGTTGCAATACGGCAGAGAAGAATATCTGGCTGAATACCTATTTCCCGCAAGGCCTTAACCGAATGTTGAGTGGGTTTGGTTTTAAGTTCGCCACCAGATACAGTTGGAATTAACGATACATGCACGCTAAGCGCATTGCGTCGCGAGCTTTCTTGAATAATCTGTCTGACTGCCTCTAGAAATGGTATTGATTCAATGTCTCCAACTGTGCCTCCGATTTCCACAATAGTGACATCGGTGTTCTTTTTCTCACCAAGCAGATATATTCTTCGTTTGATTTCATCAGTGATATGCGGAACTACCTGGACGCATTTTCCAAGATAATCTCCCTTTCGTTCTTTCCGAATTACTTCCTGATATATCTGGCCGGTAGTAATAGAATTCGCGGCGTAGAGGGGGGATTTAGTAAATCTGGCGTAGTTGCCCAAATCAAGATCTGTTTCAGCGCCATCGTCGGTTACAAACACTTCGCCATGCTGGAAGGGACTCATAGTTCCCGCATCAACATTGAGATAGGGATCTATCTTCACCATGCAAACAGACAGACCGCGACTCTCGAGTAGACTCCCAAGGGAAGATGCCGCCACGCCTTTTCCGAGACTGGAGCATACTCCACCAGTAACAAATATGTATTTCCTCATGGGATTTCATTATTCATCTCTCCCACTTCGAAGGTCAACGTTGCAGTTATTTTTTCAATTGAGATAAACGTTTTGTCAGCTCTTCGTAGTGAAACAACTTCGAATAATCAATTAAGCCCGATAGCGCGCTTGATTTTATTGGAATCCCCTTTTCCCCAAGGGGTGCGGTTGCGTTGAGCCCGCCGGCAATCACTAGTCCGACGCGCTTGTCGCCCACTGGGATTCCAAGCAGGGATTGACTTGGATAGCCAAGTTTCAAGAATCCTCCAAGCCCGCGACTCTTAAGCAGCGAATCTATTTCAATTGTTTTCTCGCGGGCGGCTATGGGAATCTCTCTAAAACTGGCCCCTATCTGCCCTTCCCCGTTAATACAGGCCGAAAGTATGCTTGTCATCCCACTGGATATGTAGATTTCAAGTGGGTCTAGACTGGTGCCGTCGTAGTGGATTATTGCAGTAAACCGGCTGGGTGCGCCATTGATAATTTCCAGTAGTCCGCCGAAGATGCTTCTAATCGGTATGCCCGCTTTTATTAGTGCGCCATTGAGGGTTATCGCACATACAGTTCCAATACCGATTTTCCCCTGCGTTACGAAACAGTCACCAATCCTCTCACCCTCGTCGAAGAGACACATCAGGGTGCCATGGGCTAGGCCGGATGAAAAGACAGGGGACACGGAATCCGAAATAACATCTCTATAGTGTTTATCGATAGTCGAGAAGTTGATCAGAACAGTGCCTTGAGCGCTGGAAGGATCAAAGTTCATCTTGCAGGTCATTTCATCTATTTTTGCGGAGAGATAGCCAACTTGATGGTAAACGTGTGCCTTAGTGAGTTCCTCGCGACCCCTGGTGGTTAGAAATCGCCCTTTCTTTTCTTTGTACTCAGTCAGGCCGTGACTATCGAGTACTTGCAAATGAAATCGAACTGTTCTCTCACTGATTTCAATTCCCTTGGATAGTAGTTGTTCGTGAATCTTTCCGCTGGACAGTGGAAATTCGGACTCTCTCAGAGTTTTCATTATCAGTAAACGCTTGTGCTCTACCTCACTGTTCATCACCAGAAAGCTTAACTGGCCATTTATTCATTGTCAATTTCCGCTTCCGGACGCTGGGGGTCGAGTACAATGTGAGTCAGTGGATTTTGCCTGAAAATTCTTCACCAACCTCTTCTTTTCCCAACAATTAAGACCTAAAACCTGTCCTCAACTCTCATCTGTTTCAACCTGAATCGGTCATGGCTTTGCCACGTAGACTTTGTGTCTTGATGTCAGAAGTAAAGGAAGACACATCAATCCTTATGTTCAAACTGGATTCCCGGTTCCAAAGGTTTTTTATCTTCCATCCACTTCAAATTAGAAAAAGGCGGAGTTATGCACCGCAGTTCGTATTCAATCGGTTTAATACCAGGGATTAACCGTGCCATAGATGTATTCCCCATTTACCACAGCGATAATTCTAGATCCATCAGGAAGCATTGCAATGGAATCCCAGTTCCTGTCTCCCGCAATTGTAGAATTGATATCGCTCTGGTCCATCCAAGTAGCTCCCGAATCAGTTGAGGTATACAGATGGCCTCTCCACGCACCTGCGGCCAGTTTGGATCCGTCGGAAGACATCGCAATTGTATTCCAGTTCTTGTCCCCCGCAATTGCTGAATCGGAAATACTGCGATTCGTCCAGGTTGCTCCAGAATCAGTGGAAGTATACAGATGATCGTTGTTTGCCACCGCAGCCAGTTTGGACCCATCGGAAGACATCGCAATTGCACTCCAGTTCCTGTCTCCCGCAATTGCTGAATCGGAAATACTGCGATCTGTCCAGGTGACTCCCGAATCAGTGGAAGTATACAGATGATCGTTGTTTGCCACCGCAGCCAGTTTGGACCCATCGGAAGACATCGCAATTGCACTCCAGTTCTTATCTCCCGCAATTGCCGAATCGGGAGTACTGCTGTCCGTCCAGGTTGCTCCAGAATCAGTGGAAGTATACAGATGATCGTTGTTTGCCACCGCAGCCAGTTTGGATCCATCGGAAGACATCGCAATTGCACTCCAGTTCCTATCTCCCGCAATTGCCGAATCGGGAGTACTGCTGTCCGTCCAGGTTGCTCCCGAATCAGTGGGCGTATACACCTGAGAGGTATAGACATGGCCATCATAAACTACCGCGGCAAGTTTGGATCCATCGGAAGACATGGCAATTGCACTCCAGTTCTTATCACCCTCAATTGTAGAGCCACGAATACTGCGGTTTATCCAGGCAGCTCCCGAATTGACGGAAGTATAAACGTGGCCGCCATACACTACCGCGGCCTGTTTGGATCCATCGGAAGATACGACAATGGAATGCCAATTCTTGACCCCAGCAATTGTTGAGCTGATACTGCGATCTGCCCAAGAGGTTCCCGAATCAATGGAGGTATACAAATGGCCAGTACTCTCCACTGCGGCAAGTTTGGACCCATCGGAAGATATGGCAATAGATCGCCACTTCTTATTCCCCGCAATTGAAGAACCCTCACCGCCGAAGTGTCTCCATGTCACTCCCGAATCAGTGGAAATATATACATAGCCATTAATCTCTATTGCGGCAAGTTTGGACCCATCGGAAGACATAACAATGGAGTACATTAACCTTTCTTCGTCAAACCCAAAAGTCGTGAAAGTACTTTGAGCACTCTGCTGAATTCCCTGATCCGTCCAGGTAGCTCCAAAATCAGTGGAGGTATACAAATGGCCAGTACTCTCCACCGCGGCAAGTTTAGACCCATCATCAGACATAGTAATGGCTCTCCAGTTTTTGTTTCCCGCAATTGTAGAACTGGCGGCACTCTTGTCCGTCCAAGTAGCTCCAGAATCAGTGGAGATATACAGATGTCCTCTACTTTCCACTGAGGCTAGCTTAGATCCATCGGAAGACATAGTAATGGCTCTCCAGTTTTTGTTCCCCGCAATTGGAGAGTCGTGAATACTCCGGTCCGTCCAAGTCGCCCCAAAATCAGTGGAGGTATACAGATGGCTATCAATCTCTATCGCGGCAAGTTTGGATCCATCAGAAGACATCGCAATGGAATACCAGTTCTTATCTCCCGCAATTGGAGAGTCGTGAATACTTCGGTCCGTCCAGGTAGCCCCAAAATCAGCGGAGGCATACAGATGGCCTTCATACACAACTGCGGCAAGTTTGGACCCATCGGAAGACATCACAACGGAATACCAGTTCTTATCTCCCGCAATTGGAGAATCGTGAATACTCCGGTCCGTCCAAGTCGTCCCAAAATCAGTGGAGGTATACAGATGGCCTCTGCTTTCCACCAAGGCAAGTTTGGATCCATCGGAAGACATCGCAATCGAACTCCAATCCATCTCTCCATGAATAATCGTGTCAGTGCTTAGATTTTTCCATGTAGAATCCGACACCGTAGTGGATTTCAAACAACTAATCAGAATAGAGGCTGCCAGCGTCAATGTCAGGGTGGAATAAAAGTTCTTTGCCATAACTTCTTGATTATACACTAAAAATTTGAATTCGTCATACATATTTCCTGATGGATTTCGGATTTCTGAGTCTACCAATCCATAGAATCAGCTCGAAGTACGAGAATCCATCGAAGTTTCGGGACTTTCGTTTTATCTGTAAAATCAGCTTGAATAACAAATAGCATTTGACCTCCGGTTCTTCGGTGTATCTGCAAACTGATTCAATGTAGGAGCGCTGTATTATCCCTAAATGCTCTTGAGTCATGGCAACAATGCAATCCTGGTTGTCAATGTGAGAAAACATGTAAGGGATCGACAGAAACCTCGTTTGTAAACGGTTGGCAGGCATGCAAAATTATCGAGTGCGACACCTGTGGGAAATCAGGAAGTAACAGGTGATGCATTGCTTGAGACTGAAGCTTTTTGATAGCAGAGTGCTTTGTGGGAAAATATATCCCGAGTGAAGAATTTATTCCATTTATTCAAAGGATAAGCTCGAATAATGACAATAAAGCTTTGCCAGAAGGATGAATATACTCTCATCATGCCAACTCCCGCTAAGCTCAAACCCCTCCAGAACAGCAATGTGAGATAATAGCCAAAAGATTGCCCGTATTGGAAAGACCCAGGGACCAAATCAATCAGAATTAGCTGAAAAAATCGGAATTACTCGCAAATTGGTTATGAGATTATGAAACAGACCGAATCCAATGAACGACGAAATGGTGATAAGGTTTCTTCAGCTTTGAAAACACCTGCCGACCAGCTTCGGTCATTGAAGAAAATCAATTTAAGAAATCCAATTCTTCGCTTCCTTATATCAATACGAATACGAGAAATTGAAAAACTTCCGGAAATGAAACGCCGGATGTTTAGTTATAGACAATCTGATCAGAGTCAATTCCTAAGCAATTTGGTTAACAAACATATTCCCTTCTCATCAGTCCCAAGCGGCCCATCCAGGGCTTTTAGGTATCAGCTTGCAGAAGCCCTTAGCCAAAACCTCATCCAGCCTCATAAGCTGGCCTTGTGGCCAATTGTAGGGAAGCAAGTAAAATGAGAAATGAGAAAATTTGAAGCGACGAGACGCAATTTTTTGTTATCAAAGAGATTAGAGCCATTCAGGCCAATGCATTTCTTTGCGGGCAAAATGAGAGAAAATGAGAAAAATTTTCGTTTTTTTGGCTGTGAAGTGGAAATTTTGGAGCTAAATATCGGTGAAAAAATGAAAATCCAAGGTGTTTTTTGATGTTGGGATATCCTTGATTTCTTGAACAAAATTCTGGGACGGAATCTTGAAAAACGTATGTAGCACCAGGGATGTTAGCTTACGACCTGGGGAATATGGCTTTGATGTCATTCGAAGAAAACGGATGAGACTGAAATCCGAGCTCGAATCAAACAGCTAGCTGATGCCAACCATAGGTACAGATACCGGCGTATACAGATTCTATTGGAACGTGAAGGTTTTCATGTGAACCACAAGAAGATGTTCAGAATCTACAAAGACGAACATCTGACGATAAGTCAGAGGCAACAGAAGAAGCTTCTTGTTCAACGTAACCCGATGTCGGCAGCGAAACGTCCAAACCAGATTTGGGCCATGGATTTCATATTCGATACGGCTGAAATCGGACGTAGCCTGAAGACCTTGATTGTACTCGACGAGTTCACTCGATACCTAGTCGCTGCAGTTGTGGAATCTTCGATGAGCAGCTCTCAGGTCACTCGTGTTCTGGATAATGTAATCCTGATGAACAGTAAACCTGAATGACTTCGAAGTGACAACGGTACGGAGTTCACATCTCGAGTCATGATGTTTGGAATAATGCAAAACGACATCGATCACAAACTGATCAATCCAGGAAAACCGATTGAGAATTCGATTGTTGAAAGCTTCAACGGGAAAATCCGAGATGATTTTCTCAATGAAAATTTTTTTTTCTCACTGTTAGCTGATGCTCAGCGAAAGCTTCTTTCCTGGAAGGAGTACTATAATTTCTTAAGACCACACAGTTCGTTGGGCAATAAAACACCTGAAGAATTCTGGCAAGAATATGAGGACGGACTCGTAGAAGCTCGTGGTCTAGTTTCTACGAGGATGACTCCCCCTACATCCTAAGGCAGTTCGCGCTCAATGTCCTGGCCTGGCTCCTTATCTCAAAGAGGCTGGCCATACGAAGACGACGACCCCTATATTTCGGAGCCCGGAGAACCTGGGTATCCAGAACCGGGCGATGATGATGCCTGGTTTGCGCGGTTTGAAGCCCTTATGAGGAAAGCCGAGAAAGAACCCGAGGGCCGAGGCACGGACAGTGCGGCGGCCCGTATCTTGGGCGCCAAAATAGCTTCTCCCTTCTATTCGCTTTAGGTACAGTATTCCTTGATGAACACTCATTTTCGTGGAGTATCGCATCGAATAAAACCTTAAAACGCGCTGATGCTACTTGCTTGATAGCATACAATCATTCAAACACTGGCCACTGAGAAATATTGTTAAAATCGTAAGAATGTGCTAACAATGCACCCATGGTCAAGATGATAAATCGCCATTGGCAGCAGGTTGCCCATCATAAGTCTATGATCTATTCGT